>Ga0315288_10001351_pt1 | contig 31661 bp, 30 predicted proteins | sample YL17G11_20_MG_FD_203454 | JGI IMG/M metagenome (GOLD analysis project Ga0315288, IMG submission 203454) | Sediment microbial communities from Yellowstone Lake, YNP, Wyoming, USA - YL17G11_20 | ecosystem: Environmental > Aquatic > Freshwater > Lake > Sediment | place: USA: Wyoming | collected...
CTTGACTTCGATGTGGATGTCTATTTGCGCCGGCTGGTGAGCCTGCTCGAACCGGCCATCATTGTCATAATGGGACTTTTAGTGGGTTTTATCGTTTTGTCCATGCTGTTGCCGATCTTTACACTTAGCTCGACTGTAGCCAAGTAAATCCAGGAGGTTTTGACCATGAGAAGGGATAGAAGAAGGGGTGGTTTCACTCTGGTAGAGTTGGTCTTTGTAATGGTGATCATTATGATACTTGCGGGAGTCGTTGTGATGAACGCGGGCACCTCGACAGACAGAGCCTATAGGGCCCGCGCCGTGAATGATTTGAAAGAAATGGATACCATGCTGGAGATCTATCATGCCGACAATGGCCATTATCCCACCAGCCAACAAGGTATTCAGGCGCTCATTACTAAACCCACTACGCCGCCCACGCCAAATAATTGGCAAGGCCCTTATATGAAGAATCGTTCTAAGGTGCCGCAGGATCCGTGGGGAAATGAATATGTCTATGTCTGCCCCGGCGAGCACAATCCAACGAGCTTCGACCTGTATTCCTATGGGAAGGATGGACGCTCGGGAGGCAGCGGCAACGATGCGGATGTAACTCTCTGGGATCTGCAATAGCGGTGGGGATGCGCCGGCGCGCATAAGAGGACGTATGCAGCTTCACAGGCAAAATATGCCGGTCAAGTCGAATCAATTTCCGGTGGATTGCTACGGAATAGACGGCCTACCCGGGCATAATTTCAACTCCCATAAGCGAAGCGGCTTTACGCTGCTTGAGCTTATCTTCGTCTGTGTAATTATTATTATTGTAGTTGGCGCGGTCTCCGCCTCCATGGCGGAGTTTTTATCCCGCAGCAGGTTGAATTCAACCGCTGGAAGGCTTGCTTCCATAATGATCTTTGCGCGCAGCCGCGCCATTACCGCGGGCCGTCAAATGGCGCTTGAAGTCAATCAAGCCGCGGGTGAGGTAGAGCTGCTTGAACAATCAACGGAGGATCCAAAGGCATTCAGCCCGGTGGGCGATGAATGGAAGATGACGCTGCCGGAGGATATTAGCATGTCCGCTTTTGAGATTGACGGAATAGCGGCTAAAGAAGGCAGAATTCTTTTCTATCCCACGGGAGGGGCGCAGGAAGCCGGCATGACATTATGCCTGCGCGCGAATGCAAATGACGGAAATGCGGCTCGCAAACAACTCAGCATTAACAAAATTACCGGCAGGGTGAAGGTTGAATGAAACCTTGTAACAAACCAGGCAATAAAACGCGCTGCCTAGGATTCACCCTGGTGGAAGCTCTGGTGGCCGCCGTCATTCTCATCATCGGAATTTCCGGCGCCCTTGGCGCGATTTCAGCAGGAGTGCGCGCCCAGAGCGCCGCGGATTTTTATAGCACTACTGCGTCTCTTGCGCAGCAGAAGATGGCCGAGCTTGAATGTCGGTCGGATCTTTCCGTCGGCGAAGAGAGCGGAACTTTCGAGGCCCCCTATGACGCCTATAAATGGTCCTATGCAATAGAGGAAACTCCACAGGACGGCCCGCAAGGCCTTTGGTTTGTAAAATTAACGATTGCTAAGACCAATGAACCGGGATTTACTCGACAGGCGGAAATAGTTACTTATTTACTTCGGCGGGAACCATGAAAAGACGCGCCGGCTTTACATTATTGGAACTGCTGGTGGCTATACTGGTAACTTCCATTTTAGTTGCCGCCATTGCCAGCGCTTTCTCAACGGGTTTGCGGGTGTGGGATAATGTGCAGAAGAAATCCGATCAAAATCAGGAAGCCGCGGCGATACTGGATGCTATTGCGGCGGATATGCGCGGCATCTGGAACGATCCGCAGCGCAGCGATAAATTTCTGTCCTGCAAATATGCCGGCACAACCGGCGCGGACAGGGACCCGGATGCGCTCTATCTCACCTCCTTCTTGCCGGATAAGGAAGATAGTCGAATTTTGCGATTTGTCGAAATAACCTATCGCCTGGACAAAAAAAGCAATACTCTTCTAAGAAGCGAGAAGCCGATAACCTCGGAGCAGGAAGAGCAGCAGGCGCAACTGGCACGGACCGCGCTGACTGCGCAAGCTGTAAGCGCGACTGAAGAGGAAGTTGTTACTGAAAATGTTTCGCGATTTGACCTGCGCTTTTATGACGGCGGCAGTTGGATAGATCAATGGCCGCCGGCCAATTCCATATCGGCGGCCGCCGCCAGACAAGCTGCTGCCGGCATAGCCAATAGCGCGGCCATTGCCGCGCAGCTTTCCACCGGAGAGTCGGCTCCAACCGTGGAGACGGATCTTCCGCACAGCATTGAAATTAGTATTGACCTGGAAGTTGCCGGAAAAGAGCAACCCCGGCTTTTATACAGCATTGTTCCTATTGAGTTTGCGCATCCGTAGCGGAAACCTGTAAGAGATTCAAGGTGGTTTTTGGTGCCATCCGATTTTTTCGGCAAAACAAGGTATTCTAATCATAGCGGGGCGGCCTTGCTATTGGCCATCTTTGCCACGGTCATTCTTACCGTGCTGGCCGTCGGATTAATCAATGTAGTTAATGTTGAACTCATGGCTTCACGGGTCAGCCTGGATCGGCTGCAGGCAAGTTATCTTGCCAAAGCGGGATTCAATCTCGCGCGCTCGGTCTTGATGTATAAGGATGACACGCCGGCGCTTGACGGGCCGGAGGATGTCTGGTTTGCGCTGGATCAGGAGGAGCCTTTGGAAATAGGGGAGGGATGGTGCAAAATTGCGGTAATTGACGCTTGCTCCCTGATTAACATAAATACGGCTGATGAGCAGATCTTGACGACCATAACCGGCAAGCCTGAGCTTGCTGAAGCTATCATTGCCTGGCGAAAAGACCACGGATTGGTTCGCAGCCTGGATGAATTGCTGCAGGTGGAGGGGGTAACGAAGGAGATGCTTTCGTCCTGGGTCAAACTTATTACCACAGATTCCTGGGAGCGAAATGTAAGTATAAATAAGGAAGGACAAGAGCGAAAAAGATCAAACATAAATGGTGATCCGGCCAAACTTGTGCGCGACTTGCAGCTTCCAGAGCGCCAGGCTCAGCGCCTGACTCAGATAATCGCGGGCTATCGTGGGAGTGGTGAAGAATTCCCTTCTGTCGGGGTATTTCTTATGATTATAAAAAGATATGTTGATTTGAATTCCATGAAACAAATTGTTGACAATATCAGTCTTAATGATAAAGCCTATGTATCCGGCCGCGTGAATCTGAATACAGCTTCACGGGAGGTGCTCTTGGCCTTGCCCGGCGCGACCAAGGAATTTGTGGATGCTTTGATGGAAAGAAGACAAACAACAGGCGGCTCGCTTCGCTCCCTGGGAGATTTGGTGGACCTGCCCGGAATGAAAGATGGCGCCTCTGTTTCAGATAATTTTTTCGCTTTGGTTGATGTCGCCTGCACGAAGTCATCTACCTTCATAATAGAAGCCTATTCCGGCCTTGAGGGCAAAACTGTCAACCGCGACATTTTGGCCATAGTGCGGCGTCAACCCGGTCCTATTGCGCCGATGATCGCGGGCTATAGAGAAACCGTCCTGCCAACCTATATTACCGTTGAGAATATACAGTGATGCGAGAAGATACCCCGATAGGAATAGATATCGGTTCCCGCAGCGTGAAGGTTACTCAGGCAATCAAGCGCGGGAGCAATTTCGTGGGATTTCGCAAAGGCATCGGCTTGCTGCCTTCGGATTTTGTTTGGGAGGCGGGAAGTGAACCAGAGCCGCTGCGGCAGGCACTAACCACCGCTTTGCGAATTGCCGGCGTAAAGGGAAAGCGGGCGATCTGCGTTTTACCGCGCAATCAGGTTACTCTCAGATTTACGGAATTGCCCGCGGCGCGTCCGGATGAGATGGCCAACATGACGGCGCTGGAGGCCGAGCAGCATATTCCGCTGCCCTCCACGGAAACGATAGTAAGCTATGAGATTATTTCAGAGACCGCCGCCGTTGGAAGCCTGGTTCCGGTATTAATAGCTGCCACCCGCAGGACTGTAGTAGAGAATTACCTAGCGCTCCTTTCCACCTTCGATCTTCAAGTGGATCAAATTACCGTTGATTCGCTTTGCTTGTTTAAATTGTGGCAAGCACAGATTACCGACCCGGAACCTTCCTTCCTGCTCGATATTGGGGCAAATGGGATGGTGATGAGTTTGATAGAGTCCGGGCTTTTGCGGATGAGTCGGACCGTGCCTGGGGGCAGTGATGCTCTAACCCGCTCCCTGCAAACCGCCTTGGACATATCTTTCAGCGAGGCGGAAGAACTAAAGCAGTCTTTGGGCGCCGGCATTCCCGCAGAGAGAGGCGGCAAACAGATTGCTAATTGGGTAGAGATGGTGGCGGCGGAGATTCGCCGCTCAACCATGGCCATCGCGACGCAATACTCCCAGCCAACCCACTTGTATCTTTGTGGAGGCGGCTCTCTGCTTAAAGGCTTGGATACCTGCCTGGAACAAGCCGTGGGCATGAAAGTAGTTCAGTTAAAACCTGGGCAAGACGGGGTCTCTGCGCAGGAGGGCGCCGTCTTTGCGCTGGCTTTCGCCGCGAGTCAGGCCGCATCCCAGCATCCCGGAGCATTAAATCTGCTCCCTCAAGAAACCCGAGAACGGGAACGGCTCTCGCAACGACGAAGATTATCGCGCGCCGCGCTGCTTGCCGCGGTCATCGCGCTGTTAACCTTTATATTCGGCTCCGCCTTTACTTTGCGGAACAGAGAGGCAGAACTAACACGTATAACCCCGGAGTGGAAAGAGGATGTGCGCGTTCAGAAAGAAGCGCAGGAGATGGCCAGGAAGCGAACTGATCTCATATCCCAGTCGAATTTTCTAACAGCCGCGCATTCAGGAAAACACTCCTTCCTGAATCTGCTTCTGGACATCCATCAACAGGCGCCCAAGAGGATTTGGCTTACCAGTTTGGTGCTTGAGAAATCTCCGCCAGATGCTGATAAGACGATCAACACGTTGCAGATAACCGGTAAGGCGCCGGATAACATGGTTGTCGCCGACCTTGAGTCTAAGCTATGGCAGATATCGGGCATGAAAGCGGTGAGCCTCCAGAGTTCCAAGCAGACACGTTTTGAGGATAAGCAGGTTGTAGAATTCAGCCTTTCTTGTCAATACCAGGTCCCAAAGCCTGAACCCGCCCCGAAGGATGAGATACAGGCTAAGGGGACTAAGGAAGATAAGGGGACTAAGGAAGATAAGGGGACTAAGGAAGATAAGGGGACTAAGCAATATAATGAGGCTAAGGAAGCTAAGCCATGAGGAAGCTCTCAGCGCGCGAACGAGTATTGGCATTAATCTGCGGCATCACACTTGTGACGGTAGTTTTGCTGCAAGGGGTGGCAATACCGCTGCGCTCCGGGCTGGCGGAGGTTAACGGGAAATTGAAAGAGCGGCACGACCTTATCAATCGCTCTCCGGCCATTACAAATGATCTATGTCAGATGGATTTGGAAATGAAGGCCCTCTTAAAAGCGCGTCAAGCCCTGCTGGTTTCCGGAGCGCCCATCCCGGCAATGATCCGCCGAATAGAGCAGGCTTCCAAACAAGCAGCTGTTGGACAGGTTGATATTCGCCCTCTTGGCCAAGAGCGCCAGCATGGATATTTTCATAACAGCGTCCAGATAGAAGCGACAGCAAATTTCCCGAATCTCAGCGATTTCCTATATTACTTGGAGCAGGGCAAAAATTCTCTGGTTGTGGACAGAGTCGAGATGAATGCGGAAAACGACACCTCTGATTCGGTGCGTTTTACCGTGCTGGTATCGGCTTATAGTCTTTCTTCAGGAGGCAAAAAATGAGGAAGGAAATCTCCGTGGCAGTCATAGTCGGTCTCTTGTGGGGTTCTGCAATGTTGGCTCCGGGAGCAGCTACGAAAGCGAATTCCGGCAGTCCAAAGCAGACCGGTCCCAAGGTCTCGCCCTCACGCGCTTCAATTGATTTGCCTGGCGAGCAAGGGCTTTCCTATTATAAGGCCATCGGCGAACGTAACTTGTTTCAACCAATCATGCCGGAAATTCCAATGCCTGTCGCTCCTCTACCAACCTTCGTAGTTGAACCTCCGCCGCCACCGCCGCCGCCGCCAACAAACGGCTGGACCTATTCGGGCTATGCCTCGATTGACGGAGTAGATGTGGCCATCTTGCAGGAAACGGAAAGTGGATCTGCGGTATTTTTGCATAAGGGAGAGGATTTTCGCGGAGGCACAGTTGATGAGATAACACCGGCCAATGTGAAGCTTACCTTCGATGGACGCCCGGTAACACTTCAGAAATCCAATGACTATACTATCAATCAGACTGCGCCGTCGAACGCAGGAGCAACAACTCCTGGCGGCGCAAGTCCCCACGTCCATTCAAATCCGCGAGCAGGCTACAGTCCACCCGCGCCGCGGCAGTCGGCTTATGCTGCCAGTATGCGGCAAAGAGCGGATGAGATGCGCAGGGCTTATCTTGAGAACATGAGAACAACGGGAAGAGACAGAATGCGCGGCCGCCGCGGTATGATGAATATGCCGCCGCCTTCGGCAACTGGAGGTGCGGGCGCTTTCCCGCAGCCGATGAGGCCGCAATGAAGAAGCCGGCCATTTGCCGGCGCAACGTGAAATTCTATATCAACGCTTTGCCAGGTCCAACAGGCAGGAGGAAAGAAATGAAGCCGTTTTTAATAATTGGATTGCTAATGCTGTTTAGCATATCTTTAGTGCTCGCTCAGCCCGGTGTGCAAGAGCAGTCTCCTGCCACAGAGCAGTCCGCCACAGAAGATGCCATTCCCGCGGAACCCATGCCAATACAGCCCCCTTTGGAAACTGCACCAGGAACTTATATCCCGCGGCTCGGTATGGCGCCAGCAACGGAGATGCCTGGTGGCGAATATACCTTGCCCAAACGAACCATATTCCTTGATGTTCGTAATCTTGATCTTGATCATGTGCTTAAACTCCTGGGCGATGCCGCAGGCCTGACCATAGTAAAAGATCCTGCTATAGCCGGCGCGCAAGTGACCATTATATCTCCCAGGCCGGTAAGCATTGAGGAAGCACTGGATATATTGAATGCTGTGCTTTTGGTAAAGAATGCTACAACAGTCAGGCAGGGGAACTTGTTGAAGGTTGTCCCTCTCGACAAAATCGCCGCCATGACGACCGAAACTCACATCGGTTCCAAGGCCAAAGAGATCACTCCAGGGGATCGAATTATCACGCAAATCGTTCCACTGGCAACTTTGGATGCCAGCCAGGTAGCCTCCCAACTTGCGCCGCTCGCCATGAGCGATACCAGCCTGCTGCCGAATCCTTCCACCAATACGCTCTATATCACGGATACGGCGTCAAATGTCCAGCGCCTGCTGGGAATTATTGAAGATATGGAGAAGCGTAATACCGTCAGCATCAGGGTATTTCGATTGCAGTATGTCGGCGCCTATGAGATGAGCGATTTGATCCTCCAAGTCATGGGAGGAGCGGCCGGTGGAACGACCGCGCCCATCTTTGAACGGCAGGTGCTTCAAGGTCGGGGGCCGCAGAATATACCCGGCAGGCCTAGGCCGATGCCCGCACAATTCTCTTCCAGCGGCCCCGGCGTGCAGGTCATACCCGACAGCCGAACCAACTCCTTGATTGTGCTGGCAAATCCGGAACGTCTGGATCAGATCGGCAAATTCCTGGCCGAATTCGACCGTCCCGTGGACTATTCGAGCACCATTGCGGTTATCACCTTGCAGCATGCCCGCGCCGATGATGTGGCCGATTATCTGAGCCAGGCAATTGGCGGGGCGAAGGCCACCTCCTCTCAACGTTCTCAGCCTCAATCCCCATTTGTAGGCTCCCAACAAACCGAAGGGGCTCGCTCTAATTCAACCTCCAGAGCCAGACTCCAAAGCGGAACCGCGGATTCCGGCGCAAGCGCTATTCCCGCGCTTGCTTCGCCCGATAATGCGCCGAATCTGACGCTCGCGCAAGCGCAAACAGGGCAGCCCTCCGAGATGACACAGGGCCGTACTGAAGAGGGGCGCATCGTCCCGCTCGTGGATACCCAAGACATAACTATCATACCGGTTCCCAGCACCAATAGCATAATTATCAATGCCGCGCCGGAAAAATTAGAGCTGGTGAGAGCAATTGTTAATCAACTCGATGTTATTCCAACGCAGGTGCTTATTAAAGCCATTATTGCTGAAGTATCATTATCCAGAGAAACGAAATTGGGAATAGAGTTTCTATTCAAAGAAGCGAACCTGTTTGGACACAGCGGGGTGCAGAGCAGTCTATCCAACAAATTCGGCCTGCAGCCGACCGATTCAGAGGGGGCGCTAGTGGAGCCATCAGCCTTGTCAGGTCTCACCTGGTCGGTGCTGAGAGCGAATGATTTTTCCGCGTTGCTCAACACCTTGGCGACAAACGCCAATGCGCGGATACTTTCCGCGCCGAATGTCTTCACCACCAGCGGCAAGCTGGCCACGATTAATGTTTCCACTTCCGTGCCCTATATAAGCGGAACCGTTACCAGTAATGTAGGCGGCGCCGTAACCGCCACCGTCGAGTATGTGGATGTTGGGATAGTGTTAAACGTCCTTCCCATAGTCAGCCAGGATGGAACCGTTGCAATGGAGGTAAGTCAAACCGCGAATGATCTATTGCGCTTACAAACTGTAGCTCCGGGACAGCAAGCGCCTACCATTGCCAAGCGTCTGGCGGAGGCCACTATCTATGCGCAGGATGGCGAAACGGTAATTCTGGGCGGACTGATGTCGGATCGGACAACGACAAATATAAGCGGTATCCCCTATTTGAAGGATCTCCCGCTCATTGGCTGGATTTTCCGCAGTAGGAGCGCAGTCAAGGAAAAAAGCGAGCTTTTGGTCTTCTTGACCCCTCAGGTAATTCGATCACCGGAGGAATCCCGTCTCCTTACCGAACAAATGAAGAATCAAAACAAGGAAATGCGCAAAATTCCGCTTCCATCTAATGCGCCGGTGAGGTAGCGAACGGATCGCCTTGAAAGTATAAAGCCCGCAAGAGAACCTGATCTCTGCGGGCTTTAGTTTTGGTTTTGGCGCTTTTGCCGGCTATCGGCCAGCCTTGCCAATTCATTTCGCTCGGCGCGTAGGCTTCAGGCCATAAGTTGCTTTATAGGCCGATCTCTTCGTCGCTCAAGTAACACGCCGGATCCGGCGCCCAGATATCGCCGTAAACAGCTTCCGCCCGAATGCGCAGGTTACCATTGCACAAATCGAGAAATTTGCAGGCGCCGCAGCGACCTTTAAGCAGCGGCTTGCGGTTCTTTAGTCCGGCCATGACGGGATCGGAAGTATCCCTCCAAATTTCACTAAAGGGCCGCTCCCGCACATTCCCGAAGGAGTAATGCTGCCAGAACTGATCTGCATGAACATTACCCAGAGGGTCAATCGAGGCAATTCCCACTCCAGACAGATTGCCGCCGTTGCGGCGCAACAGCTCTTCCACCTTAATAGCGCGCTCCGGGTTTTCCCTTCGGAGTTTTTGCAGGAGATAGACTCCGTCACAGTGATTGTCAACGGTAAGAATCTCGATATCGAGGTTCCGTTTATAGAAGTCCACGGCTTTGTCGCAAATTAGATCCACTGCTTGCCGGCTTTCCACCAGGCTTAAATCTGCGTCTCTCATCCGGCTGCCGCGGCCCGCATAGACCAGATGATAGAAACAGGCGCGAGGGATCTTTTCCTCTTCCAGGAGGTTGAGAATTGCCGGCAAGTCCGCAATATTATGCTTATTTATGGTGCATCGAAGCCCCACCTTTACGCCCGCGGCGCGGCAGTTTCGCATCCCATCCAGTGCCTCCTGAAAGGCGCCGCGCTTTCCCCGGAAGCGGTCATTCTTCTCTTCCATGCCGTCCAGGCTGATGCCAACATAGGCGAACCCCGCTTCTTTTATTTCCTTAGCGGCGGCAGCATCAATGAGCGTTCCGTTGCTGGAGATAACCGCGCGCATTCCTTTGCTGACCACATAGGCGCCCAGTTCGAGCAAATCGTTTCTGAGCAGCGGCTCACCACCGGAAAATAAGCATACCGGCGCGCCAAAAGCAGCGAGATCATCAATGAGGGTTTTCGCTTCACTGGTGCTGAGTTCGCCGCGCTGAGGCCCCGTCTCGGCATCAATATAGCAGTGGATACATCGCAAGTTGCAACGGCGCGCGGAATTCCAAACGACAATCGGCCTGCGCTCAGCCGGACTGTCCGAAGATTGCTTTTCTCCATAGCGAAGCGTATCTCCCCATTGGGAAACGCCGCAGAGCAGCTTGGTAATTCCGATCATCGTGGCGCGCTCTTTTCAACTGGCAGCATAAGCATCATTTCGTTTTTGCTCGGCAGGGATTAGTAAGAAACTTTTCGGGTGATGGCTTGCTGTCGGCCATCCGAATCAGTTGCAAGTACATCTATGATATTCTCACCGCGGTTCAGGCCTATCTGAACAGACCATCTTCCTTCATTATCTACGGCGGCTTTTTGATTATTGACTTGCGCAGTATTACCGGGATCGGTATAACCGGAAACTACCAACAGCGCTGCCGCAGACCGTTCGCCTTCCTTTGGCTGAACAACATTCAAGAATGCCCCCGTTGCCTTTGAGTCGGCCGCCCAGGAGTTGATTTCAGCGCCAGTCATCGGGATGACAAAAGAAGCCTTGCCCTGTTTATCAAAACGCACAATTTGCCGCTCTGAGATAGAAGTTTCGGTCGTTGACTTTCTGGGTCTGGTCCTCAATCTCCCCTCGTAGCTTTCTACCACTGTGGCACCGTCTGATTTCGCTTCAAGGCTATAAATATTTCCTTGTGCCAGCACCGCAATGCTGGGGGTTTCTATGATAATTCTTAAAACACCTTGCGGAGCCTTACGCGTTTTAACCCAGATCTTTCCTTTTGACAGCACTCCCCTTGTAGCATTTTCAGCGATAACATAATTAATCGTCGCCGCGGTTAGTTGAAAGGTAGTGTTTGATCCAAGTCGAATATGGTCGTTCGAGGACATTCTTAAATCCAACTCGGAATCTGCTGCGGTACGAACAGTATCATCAACATTGACCTGCTGCCCGAGAGCCATTGCCTGCCAGTCGCTTGCCCCTTTTTGCTTAATCTGGACAGTCCCGATAATTTCATCGGCAAAAGCTTGACTTTGCCCAACTGCTGCATTTTGGGATAAAAAATACAGTACCGACAGCGCCAAAACTAAAACGATGATATAAACGAAGGCAGGGATTCTCATAGCTTTTTCTCGCTCCTATGATGTAAAATTAGATCCATCTAAATGCTCTTATCTGCGCAAAATTACACAAGCCTGCAATAATTGTCCTTCTGGACAATTGCGAAATCACCTACCATAATATATAGTTTCTGAGGCAACTGCGCAACTCCCTGCGGCAGAAATAGAAGTAAGTTGCCTTTCCGGTCGAATTTAGGTTGACATTCATACTTGAGGGAGGATTGAGGGGCGCCCTTCAGGAAAGGATCGTAGAGTAATGAGTGAGGTTTTATTTGCTTCCACCGCGGTCAAAAAACTGGCGGCCGAGGCTACTTTGCCCGCCAAATATAAACGCATGCTGGAAAAATCCGATTTCGGGTCCTATTTTAAGGATCGCACAGTCGCCATCAAGATGCATGTTGGCGGTCATTACGGTTACACCACGATACACCCGCTCTTTGTTCGGCTTACGGTAGAGGCCATAAAAAAGGCGGGAGGCAATCCTTTTATAACCGATGGCAGTTGGTCCGTCGGAGGCGCCGTTGCGCGAGGCTATACCGAAGAGGTCCTGGGCGCGCCCATCCGACCGATTGCCGGCGTGGTGGACAAATATTTCTATTCCAAAGCCGTCAACTACCGCAGCCTTGAGTCAGTCCAGGTTTGCGGCAATGTCGTGGACGCTGATGCGATGCTGGTATTGAGTCACGCCAAAGGCCATGGGCAGTGCGGCTTTGGCGCAGCCATTAAAAATATCGCCATGGGCTGTGTTACTACCGAAACGCGCGGCCGTATTCATCGGGTTATGGATACGGAATTTACCTGGAATGAAGAAGCCTGTGTTCACTGCCATCTATGTCGGGATAATTGCCCCGGCAAAGCCATAAATTTCGATAAAGAGGGGCGGTTCTCAGTTTTCTTCCACCACTGCCGCTATTGCATGCACTGCGTGGATTCGTGCCCGGAAAAGGCCATAACCATTAATCTGGAGAGCATACGCTACTTTCAGGAAGCAATGTCCCGCACGGTTAAAGTCGTGCTGGATACATTTAAGCCGCACAGCGTCTATTATTTGAATTTTCTGATGAATATAACGCCCTTGTGCGATTGCTGGGGATTTTCCACTCCCAGCCTGGTGCCGGACATCGGGATCATGGCCTCTGACGACATCGTTGCCATCGAACAGGCCAGTCTCGACGCCATAGATTACCGCAAATACATTCCCGGTTCTCTGCCGGAACAATTGGAGATGGGCAATCAGGGGCATCTTTTTGAGCGAATTCATCGAAAAAATCCCTATCTGCAGGTGGAAGTGGCCAACGAACTGGGTTTGGGAAGCCGGGAATACAATCTGGTTGAAATTGAATAGCGCCGATTTTGGCGAGCCGTCCGGAAATGAGTTTTAGGTTTGACGTTCAAGCGCCATAGCTGCCGGTCAAAGCGGCGGCTATCTGCTCGGCAACACGTGAAATCTGATCCCGGTTAATCCCCTCAACCATTATCCTTACAACCGGTTCCGTTCCGGAGGATCTGACTACCAATCGGCCATTGCCGCCAAGTTCGCTTTCCAATTTCTCTAATAGCGCAATTATAGCCGCATCTTTCTGCCAACTGCGATTGTCTCGCAGGGGTATATTCAGCATCACTTGAGGAAGCGGTTGCATGACGGAAGCCAATTGGGAAAGCGGCTCACCCCTTTTGGCCATAACCTCCATGACGGAAAGACCGGTAAGTAAGCCATCACCGGTAGTTGACCGGTCAAGAAATATCACATGTCCGGAAGGCTCTCCGCCCAAGTTGGCCCCTTCGCTTCTCATCATTTCCAGCACATAGCGGTCTCCCACCTTGGCTCTCAACAGACGGCATCCCGATTGGCGCAAAGATATTTCCAATCCCAGTCCACTCAAAGTTGTTCCTACCACCAGATCGTTTGGGAGCCGGCCGCCGCGCTTCATCTCCGCCGCCATGATGGCCAAAATATGATCGCCGTCAATAATATTTCCATTTTCATCCACCAGGATAACTCGATCAGCATCGCCGTCAAAGCCGATGCCGGCATCGGCGCTCTCCTCCACTACTAAACGTTGCAGCACTTTGGGATGCAACGAGCCGCAGCCGGCATTGATATTCCTGCCATCCGGCGACGCGCCAACGCACTTCACTTCCGCACCGGCAATGGCAAAAACTTTGGGGGCAATTTGAAAGGCCGCGCCATGCGCGCAATCCAAAATCAACCTGATCCCGGTCAAAATTCCTTCATACGGGGAAGCAAGGTATTTGACATATCGCTGAGTCTCTGCATGAATCTCGCGGATGCCTCCTAGGCCGCTTGCCGCGGGAGCCGGTTCATTCCCAAGTGAGCGAAAAACGCGCTCAATTTCGTCTTCCTCATTATCCGGCAATTTTGCACCGGCCGAGGAGAAAAACTTAATGCCATTATAGTGGTGCGGATTATGGGAGGCTGAAATGACCACTCCCGCCACCGCGCCCAGGGCAATAGTCAGATAGGCCACGCCTGGGGTGGTAACAATACCCGCCAGCCATGCCTCCAAGCCGGCCATAGAAAGGCCTTTTGCCACGGCCTGCTCCAGCATTACTCCGGAGGCGCGGGTATCTCGACCTATCAAAACGCCGCCCTGGGGATTCTTCTTTCTAAGAATGTGGCCCGCAGCAAAGGCGAGTTTTTGGGCAAAGTCGGCGGTCATATCTTCGCCCACAACTCCCCTTACACCATCAGTGCCAAAAAATCTTGCCATCTCGCAAACCTGTCGAAATTGGAATTTAGCTGAATCTTATACTATCATATATCAAAGAAAGATTTTCTGCCATTTGAATATCGTCGAAAAGGGCAAAAAATAAAATTCCCCGCGCTTTGGAGGTCATGGCGCGTTGACACACCCTTCTCTCACTGATAGGATAGCGATTAGAGCGTTAAGGTAGCATTGGGCATGGCTGTCGAAACCAAACATCTAAGTATTCCTCTGCTCTTGCCGACTGAAGGTGATTGCGCGAGTTGCGTCGAGAGATGGAAGGAGATTCTGCTCAAGACCAAGGGCATAATTTCCGCCGAAGTTGACATCAACGCATCACGGCTGATTTTGAACTTTGACCCCGCGATTCTTTCCCTTGAGAGTCTGGAAAAACAAGCCAAAGAGACCGGCATCGAAGTCGCTCAACAGTTCAACCATCAGTCTTTTCGTCTGGGGGGGCTTGATTGTCCCGATTGTGCGGTTACCCTCGAGCACGGCCTCTCGCGGCTTCCCGGCGTCATCTGGGCGGCCGTCAGTGTTCCCGCCTCCAAGATGCTTGTTGAATACGACGCAGCGGCCGTGGGCCCGGAAAAGATCTCGCAATATGTATTCTCTGTGGGCTACAGTGTAGTCGGTATCGGCGCCGGCGAAACACTAACATTTAGTGAGAGGCTGCAAAAAAATCGCCGCATCCTGATCACCTGCTTATGCGGGCTTCTAAGCGTCACTGGCTGGTTATGCAGTTTGCTTGGGGGAGCGGATTTCAGCCATTGGACGACGGGATTTTATCTGGCGGCCGTGGCCGCTGGAGGCTACTCGATTTTGCGGGGCGCGGTCGGATCTATCCGCGCCCGCAGCCTGGATATGAATGCCCTGATGAGCATCGCAGTTTTGGGCGCCATAATAATCGGCCATAGCGCGGAAGCCGCGGCCGTGGTCTTTCTCTTCGCCTTCGGGAATTATTTGGAGGGCCATACCATGGAGCGGACACGCCGCTCACTGGAAAGTTTGATGAAGCTTGCTCCGGAACGCGCCAGAGTGAAGCGCGGAGAAGGGGAGGAGGTACTGCCGGCGGAGCGCATCAAGGTGAGTGATGTTATTGTCATTATGCCGGGAGAGAGAATCCCCCTGGACGGCGAAGTCATAAAAGGAGCATCATCACTGGACGAGTCTTTGATAACCGGCGAGTCCATTCCGGTGCAAAAAGCGGAAGGGGAACAAGTGTGGGCGGGAAGCATCAATCAATACGGCTCTCTGGAAGTCCGGGTGACGCGCCCCGCCTCGGACAGCACGCTGGCAAGAATTTTCAAGCTTATAGAGAATGCGGAAGTTCAAAAGCTTCCTGCACAGAGGGTGATTGACCGTTTCGCCGGCTATTACACCCCAGTGGTTATCTTTATTGCCTTGACGATTGCGCTTTTGCCCCCCATTCTTTTGGGGCAAGATATCCATTCATGGGTCTATCGGGCGCTTACTTTGCTGGTGGTCTCGTGCCCTTGCGCATTGGTAATAGCGACCCCTGTGGCCGTGGTTGCGGCGCTTGCGGCCGCGGCCCGAGAAGGCGTATTAGTCAAAGGGGGCGTCTATCTTGAGCAGGCTGCAGGACTGCAAGCTTTTGCTTTGGATAAAACCGGCACGTTAACTTACGGAAGACCGGAAGTTACAGATGTTATTGGCATTGAAGGACATAGTTCGGAGGAAACCTTGGCCTTTGCCGCCGCCATTGAAAACCGTTCGGAGCATCATTTGGCCCGCGCCGTAATGGAATTGGCCGCTAAAGAAGGCGTCAGGCCGATGGAAATCGCTCATTTTCAAGCCTTGCCGGGCATCGGCGCCAAAGCGCAAATAGATCATCGGATATGCTATGTCGGCAGCCCCAAGATCGCGATGCAGAATAGTGAGGTCGCGGCCGGGGTTGACCGCTTAGCATCGGAGGGAAAGACCACTGTGGTTGTGATGCGCGACGAAGCTCCCATCGGTTTGATTGCTTTCGCCGATAAACCCAGGTCCGAAGCTAAAGGAGTGATCGCCAGACTTAAATCCATGGGCATCCCTCATCTGACGATGCTTACCGGAGATAACAGCCAGACCGCCCGCGCCATTGCCCTGAGCATTGGCCTGGAGAACTGGTCCGCGGAATTGCTTCCCCAAGAGAAGGTCAGCCAAGTCAATGAACTGGTCAAGCAGTGGAAGAATGTGGCGATGGTTGGCGATGGCATAAATGACGCTCCCGCCTTGGCCGCTTCAAGCATCGGCATTGCCATGGGCGGTGCAGGCACGGATATTGCTCTGGAAACTGCAGATGTGGTGTTGATGGGTGATGATCTTTCAAAACTTCCTTATCTGGTTGAACTGGGCCGCAGGACCATTTCCGTGATGAAGCAAAATATTACCCTCTCGGTGCTGGTGAAGACGGCTTTTGTGTTGATGGCCATACCGGGATGGTTGACACTCTGGCTGGCCGTGATTGGCGATACGGGGGTATCGCTCCTGGTGATGCTGAATGGCATGAGATTGCTCTACAAGAGAGCATAAGTTCAGGCTGTCTTGTTAATTCGGATGAGGAGTAGAATATATAATGCGCTTAATACGTTTCGCCGCAGCCTATGGCCCTCGGCTGGGCCTGGTAGAAGAGAGTGGTGCCGCCGCCGAGCAAGGCCAAAATATCCTGGATTTTTCACAGGCGCTTCAGGTATTTTCTGTGGCTCGCGCGGCGAATGACGCCCCATTTTACAGAGATTGTCTGGAGCTGGCCGAAGCCGGCCTGCTCGGCGCCGACAAGGCGCTTCAGGTGCTAGCATTTGTGAAAGAGCATGCCCTGCGGCCCGGCCTTTTGCTGAAAGAAAAGCCGCGGTTGTTATCGCCGATAGCAAGGCCGCCTAAAATCATTGCCTTAGGCCTGAATTATGCAAGGCATGCGCAGGAAACGGGTCGCAAGCCGCCGGCGTCGCCCATCATCTTTGGGAAGGCTTCTACCGCGGTCATCGGACCGGAGGAGCCGGTGGTATATAAGGCGGAACTTGGGCGGGTAGATCCGGAAGTTGAACTGGGGGTAGTCATTGCAAGAAAGGCCAAAGAGATTTCCATCGAAAGAGCAATGGAGTATATTGGGGGCTATACTGTAGTAAACGATGTAACCGCGCGGGAGATGCAGTCCCAGGATGTCGGCAATCACCTTCCCTGGTATCGTTCCAAAGGGATAGATACTTTTTGTCCTTTGGGACCGGCCATAGTGCTGGCAGACGAGATCAAGGAGCCCGGCAACCTTAATTTGGAAATGCGGGTAAATGGAGAAGTCCGGCAGCGCGCAAATACCAGTCAATTGATTTTCGGAATTCCCTTCCTGATTCATTACATCTCAAAGTTTATTACGTTGGAACCCGGTGACATTATTGCCACCGGCACGCCCGAAGGGATTGCACCCGTTAAACCCGGTGATATGATGGAGGCCTGGGTAGAGGGCATTGGAACGCTTAGAAATCCGGTGGTGGAAGGATGAATGAATTTTTTGTCGGGCTGGACATTGGTGGATCAAAGCTTGCCGCGGCCGTGGGAACCGCGGACGGAAAGCTGGTCGGGATAACAACTACTCCAACGCCGCAGCGGCTTAGGCCCCAGGAGGTGGTTACCAGTCTCTTGGATCTTGCGAACCTCGCTGTCCGCAAGGCCAATGCCATCTGGAAAGAAGTAAAGGCGGTTGGCATTAGCTTTGGGGGCCCGGTTAATTTCCAGCAAGGATTTACCATCACCTGCCACCATCTTCCCGGATGGAGCAATGTTCCCCTTGTCAAAGTTGTAAAAAACAAACTCCAACTGCCCACCGTGATGGACAATGATGCTAATGTTTCCGCCCTGGGTGAAGCCCGCCTGGGTGCCGGCAGAGGTTCGGCAGATTTCGCTTATCTAACTGTCAGCACCGGCATTGGGGCCGGCCTAATCCTGGATGGCAAAATCTATCGCGGTACCGGCAGCTTGGCCGGAGAAGTCGGCCATACGCTGTTGCGTCCCGGAGGGCCGCTTTGCACCTGCGGCCGCAATGGCTGCCTTGAGGCACTTGCTTCCGGCTGGGCTATTGCCCGATCGGCAAAAGAGGCTTTGGCAAAAAGCGAAAAAAAGAGCCTGCTGCATGACGTGGCCGAAAAGGAACTCGACGCGCGTGCCGTGGCAAATGCTGCCGGTATGGGGGATGCTTTGGCCCTTAAGGTGATGGCTGAAGCCGCGGACGCTTTAGGTCAGGGAATTGCCACAATTATCAATGCCCTAAATCTTCCCCTGGTAATAATAGGCGGCGGTGTGACCAAATCCGGCGAGATTCTTTTTTCACCCTTGCGGGAAGCCGTCAAACGCTATGCCGTGCCGGAGGCTTCGGAAACCGTTAAAATCCTGCCCGCGGCATTGAAAGATAACAGCCCGCTGGTGGGGGCGATCTTACTGGCGTATGATTTGGTTCACGAAAATTCAGCCAAACCACAATAGGGCAGACTATACGCGCTGAGGCGTTGTCCGTGGCCCTGTATTCCGCTTAACGCTCAACGCTGAACGCTGAACGCATAATGTTCGGCTATTCCCATTCAAGCGAAATAACTTCCTGCAGGGCCGTCAGCGCCGCCGTTAGTTTGTTGGTATCCAATCCTGGGGGGAGGCGGAAGGTCAATTGCACATTATTGCTGCCATCCTCGTTTAGCTCCCCGATTTCAAAATTCTGAATGCGGGCGCCGTGTCGGTCGGCGATCTCTTGCAGTTTCACCATTGCCGCCCGGGCTCGTTTCAGGCGCAACATCGCATGTCTAAAGTGATATTTGACTACCATGCGCCTTTCTACCCAGGACAAACCCCGCAAGGTTAGAAAAACAAAGGCGGTAGTCGCAACAGCAAAGATATAGCCGTTCGCGCCTCTTCCCACACACAGGCCAATCGCCGCCACCGCCCACAAGCTGGCTGCTGTGGTAAGCCCTCGCACCATATTTCCATGTCGGATGATGGTGCCCGCTCCCAGAAAACCCATGCCTGTGGCAACCTGCGCGGCAATTCTGCTCGGATCGGTGGTGCTTTTTGGAAAGCTCATGGACAAGAGCATATATACGGCCGAGCCGACGCATACCAGCACATGAGTGCGCAATCCCGCCGGACGGTCATGAACCTCGCGCTCCCAGCCAATAATGCCGCTGAGAATGACCGCGATGGCCAATTTCAAGAGCACTTCCGGCAAAATGGAGATATCACCCATCTCTTACCTTTCTCCTGTCTACCGCTATGCTTTCGCGGCCAAAGCCTGCTTGACCTCAGCGATGCACCACGCTACGGCTTCCGCGGAAGACATCAGGGTTGCTTCCCTGTTGCCGCGCCGGCGGGTTTCCACTTTTCCTTCTCCCGCAAATTTCCCAACCACTATTTGAAGAGGGATGCCGGTCAGATCGGTGTCTTTGAATTTTACCCCGGCGCGCTCTGAACGATCCTCCAGAATAACCTCCAGGCCGGCATCTTCAAGGAGTTTATAAAGGTCTTTTCCCAAGCCCATCTGGGTTTCGTCATCAACATTTACCACTATTACTGCCACTTGATAGGGCGCTACCGCAATAGGCCAGATTATGCCGTTCTCGTCATGGCTGTATTCTGCAAGCGCCGCGATGGCGCGGGTAGTGCCAAATCCATAGCAGCCCATCTCGATGAATTTTCGCTCCCCCTGTTCATCCAGATAGGTCGCCTCCAGAGGCGCGCTGTAAACCGTGCCCAACTTGAAAATATGGGCCAGTTCAATGCCGCGCGCCTCCACAAAAGGCGATCGGCAGGAAGGACATAAATCACCTGCTTGGGCATAACGAATTCGCGCCCAGCGTTGGATCTCGAAATCCCGGCCCCAATTCACATGCTTGAGATGCACATCTATCTCATTGCCGCCGGTGATGAAATTGGCGATGCCACGCAGCTCCTCATCCGCGATGATGGCAATTCCCTTCAATCCTACCGGGCCTGCAAATCCGATAGGCGCTCGAGTTACCGAATGGACCAGGTGCTCATCGGCCAGTTCCACATTTTTCGTATCCAGCGCGGCCTGCAGCCGCTCGATATTGAGTTCCCTGTCGCCGCGCACCAGCGCCGCCACAGGTTTACCGTTCGCGCTGCAAATAATGGTCTTTACTATTTGGCTTGGAGTTACCCCCAGGAAGCCGCTGACCTGTTGCACGGTGCGCATCCCGGGAGTGGCCACTCGCTCCATCTGCAAAAGGCCGGCTGCACGCTCCGGAATCTCCTGTTGCGCCCAGGATGCCGCTTCCGGGCTTGCACCATAATCGCAAGAGGGACAAAGCAGCAACGAATCTTCGCCGGCTTCGGAAATCAGCATAAATTCCCGCGTTTCACTGCCGCCGATATAGCCGCTGGTGGCCAACGTTATACGGAAAGGCAGCTCCAGCCGCTTTAAGATGCGCTTATAAGCCTCCAGCACCTGCTGATAAATCACATCCAGCCCGGCCGTATCTCGGTCGAAGGTGTAAGCGTCTTTCATCCCAAATTCACGGCAGCGGATAAGCCCTCCCCGCGGGCGCGGCTCATCTCTGAACTTGGTGGCGATTTGATATAGCATTATTGGAAGTTGACGATAGGAACGCACTTCGCCCGCCACAAGCGCGGTGATAACCTCTTCGTGCGTTGCACCCAGACAAAAGACGCGGTCATTGCGGTCCTTTAAGCGCATCAGTTCGGGACCCAATTTCGAGGCGCGGCCACTTCTTACCCAAAGTTCTTCCGGATGCAGCGTCGGCAGCAACGTCTCCTGCCCCCCGGCGCGGTTCATCTCTTCCCGGACGATGTTCTCTATCTTCTGCAGCACGCGCCAGCCCAGCGGTAGTAAACTATACAGCCCCGCCGCCAGCGGGCGAATAAACCCGCCCCGCAATAGAAGGCGATGACCTGGAAGCTCCGCCTCCGCAACCTGGCGGAGAGTCGGCGCAAACAATTGAGAAGCAAGCATAGCATCACTCCAAATAAAGTCTTATAGTCCAGAATTGCTCTGCTGCAAAGCGCGTGTAGGGCGAGGCTTGCCCGCCTGAGGAGGGTTGCCATGCCCCGCCGAGCCCTGAATTAAAGATAAGTTGAACGCTTTTCCGCCTGGCTCTATAAATACCTACAGTCTATTTCATGTGCTTTGCAACAGAGCAAGTCAAAAGTCCAGAGCCAAAAAATCAAAACATTCAATTTCCCGAATCCAGACGCTCAACGCTCAACGCATAACGCTTAACGTTTCCCCTTCTGTCCCAGGTGAAATGCCACAGCCAGGTCATGACGCACAATCTCATGGTTGTAAAGCTCCATTGCTCTAAAGAGTCTTATCGCAGTCTCATCGCCGCGTTCCTTGAGATAGCGCAAAAGAATATTGCCTGGTGTCTCTTGGCTGCCCTCGCGCAGCAAGTCCTTCGTCAGATTGCTGGTGAAGAACTCCTCATGTGCATGCGCCTCCGCTTCCCGCATTAGCGGCTCAAGCACCGCCCACTGCTCTTCCGTTAGATGAAAGGTATCTTTCATGTATTTTCTCCTTAGAGAGCTTTTCAAAACTTACTTAATAGCATCATTCACTTGCAGGCTAAGGGTTTTGATATAGGCTTTTTATACCATCGCCTGTTGCAGGATAGCGCAAATAAGCCGTTTAATGCAAGCCTTGCTGCCGGCAAGCAATTTGACAGTCGTTTGGCTCAATGTTATATTCTGATGGGCAGGTTTTGTTTAGCGCAAGTAACATAAGGGTAGGCTGCTATGCCGCTGTATGAGTTTGAATGTTTGAAATGCTCTTCGGTATTTGAGGAGCTTTGTTCAAGCAGCTCCGCCGGCAAGCCTCCCTGCCCGTCGTGTCGCAGCCGCCGGGTGAGGAAACTCATGTCAACATTTGCGGTGCGCCGCAGCGGCGCGGCCGCAGCGGTCGGAGGCGGAGGCAGGTCCGCATGCGGATCCTGCTCAGGCGGCAGTTGCGCCACCTGTCACTGAGAGACCGCCTGCCATTCTATGCTAATAATAATTCATGGGCAGTCTGCAGAAGGCACTCTCTGCAAGACTGCTCTTGGGGACCGATAACTGACAACCGAGAACTGACAACTATATGAAAAAATACTACATCACAACTCCCATCTATTATGTTAATGATGCGCCTCATATCGGAACCGCCTATTGCACCATAGCCGCCGACACCATTGCGCGCTATCACCGTTTGCGCGGCAAGAAGGTGCTTTTTGCCACCGGTGTAGATGAAAATGGCCTGAAAGTGGCTGAGGCCGCGCAAAGTCGCGGGCTGGAACCACAGGCCTTTGTGGATGAGATGGCGGAGATCTTCGCTCAGACTTGGAGGAAGCTCGATATCTCTTACGACTACTTCATTCGCACTACAAGTCCCAACCATCGCCGCGCCGTGCAGGCCTTGATGAAAAAGCTCTATGAAAGCGGGGATATCTATCAGGGAACTTATGAAGGCTGGTATTGCATATCGGATGAGACCTTCTTCCGCGAGAGCGAACTCATAGATGGCCGCTGCCCGAATCCGGAATGTCGCAAAGAAGTGGAGTGGCTGGGTGAGACCGGCTTTTTCTTCCGTCTCTCGAAATATGCGGCTAGACTGCTTGAACATATAGAGTCTAATCCCAATTTCCTGCTTCCTGAAACGCGAAAGAATGAGGTTATTTCCTTCATCCGCAGTGGTTTAAGAGATGCCTGCATAAGCCGCGTCGCCAATTGGGGAACCTCGCTGCCCGGCGACATCCCCGGTGCAGAGGGAATGGTGGTCTATGTCTGGCTGGATGCACTGGTGAATTATATTACCATTGCCGGCTATCCGGATAACGAAGAGAAATTCAATGAATTCTGGCCGGCTGATTTTCATCTGGTCGGCAAGGAGATCTTCGTTCGCTTCCATGCAACTCTCTGGCCGGCCATACTCATGGCCGCGGGTCTGGCGCTGCCCACAACTGTCTTTGGCCATGGGTGGCTGACTGTCAATGGCGAAAAGATGTCAAAATCGAAGGGCAATATGATTCCCCCGCTGGTGGCGATACAGCAAGTTCAGGAAAAATCCGGTTGCCGCTATGAAATGGCTTTGGATGCAGTGCGTTACTTTCTGCTTCGCGATGTATCATTCGGACTGGATGGCGATTGCAGCATTGAAGGTATTCTTGGGCGATTTAATGCCGACCTTGCCAATGATTTGGGTAATCTCTTAAATCGTCTCCTGCCGCTCATTACTCGCTATACTAACGGCTTAATCCCGGCCATGGCAAAAGACGAGGAGATGGCGGTGGCCTCCCAACAAGCTATTAAAGATTGGGAATCCGGCATGGAGAAGTATGACTTCAGCGGCGCGCTGCGTGCTGTGTGGGCGTTTCTCAGCACCATGAATCGCTGGATAGATACAAAGGCCCCCTGGTCGCTCGCCAAAAAGGGAGAAACGGAAGAACTGCATCGCGTGCTTTACTGCCTGGCAGAAGGTCTGCGCATTGCAGCAGTTTTAATTTCGCCCGTCATGCCAAATACGGCCGCGGCCATTCAGCAGCAACTTGGAATTGCTTCTACCGCAAGCCCGCTACCATGGGAGGATTTGTCGAAATGGGGTGGATTAACGGAAGGAACGCAAATCGTCACAGGCGAGCCGCTTTTTCCCAGAGTTGTTACTACATAAATTAAGGAGAGATGTTATGATCACGATACAGGATTTTCAGAAAATCGAACTGCGCGTGGCCACGGTTGAGTCGGCAGAGCGAGTTCCGGGCGCCGACAAATTGCTGAAACTGGTAGTTGATCTTGACGGAGAAAAGCGCGATCTTGTAGCCGGTATCGCCTTATCCTATTCGCCGGAGGAATTAGTGGGCAAGACCGTGGTGGTGGTAGCGAATCTTGAACCGGCCACTATTCGCGGCATCCGCTCAGAGGGGATGATTCTTGCCGCCTGGCGCAAAGGAGATGAAGGCTCCCTGGCTTTAGTAACCCTCGACCGGCCGGCTGTCCCTGGCATGATAATTTCATAGGTCATTGGATTTATTGATAATGCATCCATCTTAACCTTACTAGGGGGCTGTCTAATCTCCTGGGGGTATGGTTTCGCCTTGAAATACTAGAGCTGCCTTTGGGAAACATAACTGTGCCTTATTCTCAAAGTTTGCTTCTCTTGCCAAGGCCTTTCGAGATCCATACTATTTTGCTCTAAAAGCATGCGCTAAACTGGACTATTTGATATAATGATTTGGCTAAGGGACTATATCAAAACTCTTGCCAAAGGATTTTGATATAATCTGGAGGGCAGTAAAATGCTCCTCTGCTTGCAAGTGAATAATGCCATCAGATAGGTCATGTATGTTCTCTAAGTAGTCTTTGAAAAAACAAATTTAAATGTGAGGGGTTTAACGTGATGCAGACAGAAAGAAACGGGGTGGAAGTGGAACTGGAGGGCGGTAACTCCACTTTGAATCAGGATGCCAAAGGTGCTTTTCGCCAACAAACCAGGAAAGCGCCTATGGCCTCATCCACGCGACTCAGGGAGATCATGGGTTATTTGCGCAGATTTGGAACTCTTTCCAGAACCGATCTGGCGCGCCTGATGAGTCTGAACGCAGTTAGCATGGGCGAAATAATCAGGCTCTTGTTAACCGAAGGTTGGCTGAAGGAAGTTGGGGAAGGCGTGTCTTCCGGCGGCCGGCGTCCGATTATGCTTCAAATACACAGCAACAATAGCTACGTGATAGGATTGGATGTCGGCAGCGAAAATATTCATGCTGTTGCGACTGACCTTACCGGCAAGGTCCTGGAGCATTACCGGCAGAGAACGGAAGCTTCGCTGGGGCCGGAAGTAGTGTTCGAGAGGATGGTCGCAACGTTCAATGAGGTTAAGCAAAGGCTGTCGCAGGGCAATGGCCGGATACTTGGCGTTGGCGTGGGATTTTCCGGCATGATTGATGCTGAAAAAGGCCTGTGCCTGGTTGCGCCCAATCTTCCGGGTTGGCAAGGAATCGGGGTAGCCGAGAAGCTTCAAGCCGCGATAGGTATGAATGTCAAGTTGGATGATTCGTCGCGGCTTAAACTGCTGGCTGAACGGCAGGCTATTTGGCCCGAGGAAATGGACTCGACCTTCTTATTGGATCTGGGCAGCGGAATTAGCGGCGCTTTTTGGGTGGCCGGACAGATATACCGCGGGCTCTCAGGTACTGCCGGTGAGCTCGGACATGTCATAATGGCGCCGGAAGGCCCGCTATGCTTGTGCGGCAGCAAGGGTTGTTTGGAGTCGCTTGCGTCCAGTCGGGCTATAGTGTGTCAGGCGCGCGAAGGGCTCAAACAAGGCGTGATGTCTTCTTTAAGGGATAGCATCAATGGAGATGCAGAGCAATTGACCGCCGAAACGGTATTCGATGCTGCCGTAAAGGGAGATAAATTTGCCCTCTTCTTGATTGAAAGTGCCGGCACCTATATTGGTTCTGCATTAGCAAAGGTTATCAATTTGCTCAATCCCACCCAGGTCATTTTGACTGGGGGAATGTCGAAAATGGGAGATGTACTTTTGAATCCCATAATGCGCGTAGCACGCGCCGAATCTCTCCCGATGGCCTTTGAGAAGGTGAAAATAGATATATCGAGCGCGGGCGATCATGCCGCCGCGCATGGCGCCGCATTGTACTATCTCGACGGCTTTTTTGCCGGCTTTGAACTCAAGAATGAAGCTTATGCCTGATAAGTTCAATTCAGAACTGAAGAGGAATTCTCGAGGAGAGCTGTATGGATCCGGCAAAACTTAAATGGGACGATAAAGGCCTAATATCGGTCATTTTCCAGGAGGTCAACACGGGAGAAGTGTTGACCCTTGCTTACATGAATAAGGAAGCCCTGGAAAAAAGCCTGGAAACCGGCCTGGTGCATGTCTTTCGCCGCAGCCGCGGCAAAATTATGATGAAAGGCGAAACCTCCGGCCGCCGGCAAGTGATAAAAGAAGTGCTGCTCGATTGCGATGCCGATGCGCTCGTTATGAAAGTTGAACAACTCAAAGAGGCCGCCTGTCATGAGGGTTATCGTTCCTGCTTCTACCGACACCTGAAAGATGGCGAATGGCAGGTAGAAGGCGCGCCGCTCTTTGATCCCAAAGAAGTTTATGGCAAGAAGTAGCAGTTTGCATTTCGACTCAGGACTTTGGACTCTGGACTTGCTCTGTTGCAAAGCACGTGTAGGGCGGGTGCGCCGTCGCCCGCCGAGCCTGTAATTAAGGATAAAGTAAATATTCCCTGTGCTTTGCAACAGAGCTACTATGGACTCAGGACTCATAGACCATGCTTTCCATCTGTATCGTTTCATGGAACACGCGGGACTTGCTCAAAGCGTGCCTGAGAGCAATAGACTACAATGCTCCGGCCGAGGAGTATGAAGTTATCATCGTTGACAATGCTTCTCCCGATGCCAGCGCGCAGATGGTGAAAGAGGAGTTCCCCAAGGTCAAGTTGATCGAAAACAAAGAGAATCTCTTTTATGCGAAGGCTAATAATCAAGCTTTTGACGCCGCCCAGGGAGATCTCTTGATGCTGCTGAATCCCGACACGGAAGTGAAAAAGGATTGCTTTAACTTACTCTCCACTTACCTGCGCGCCAATCCGCAAGTGGGCGCGGCGGCGCCTAAACTGCTCTTCCCGAATGGCGCAACCCAGCCCTCCTGTCGCTCCTTCCCAACCCCGCAGGCGCTGCTATTAGATATGTTTGGGCTGTCCAGGCTCTTTCCGAGCTGCAAAATATGCGGGGAATACCGCATGATCCATTTTGGCCATGACACGATGCAGGAAGTGGATCAGCCCATGGCCTCCGCTTTCATGCTGAAGCGGGAGGTCATAGAGCAAATCGGCGTCTTTGACGAAGGCTTCCCCATGTTTTTCAATGATGTTGACCTCTGCCTTCGCATGAAGCAGGCCGGCTGGAAGATAGTCTTCTTGCCGGAGGCCGCGGCAGTTCATCACCACGGCGCCTCCACCGCACAGCGAAAGAGACCGATGATCGCTCAGTCCCATGATTCTCTGGCCAGATTCTATAATAAGCATTACTTGGGCCGCGTTTCCCGGGTGGGCTATTGGAGTGTCCTGGGACTGTCCAGAATAGCCAGGCAGATTCGCTTATGGCTTCGCTCAAAATAGTATAAAATACTGATAGCAATCTTTGAGGCCGGAACCGGAAATGACACATCCGTTATCATCAAATCCACAACCGCGGAAGGGCAATCTGATAATCGCGATTGACGGACCCTCCGCGGCGGGAAAAACCACGCTCGCCAAATTGCTTGCAGAGAGGCTGGGCTATCTCCATCTCGATACCGGAGCGATGTATCGCACCGTGGGATGGAAGGCCAGCAAGACGGGAGTCCCTTTTGATGATGTGGAACAGATAACGGAGATTGCCAAAAATATCAAAATACGATTTTCTCTTCGCCAGGAAGGGGAAAATCGCGTCATTGCCGATGGGCAGGATGTAACCACCGATATTCGTTCGCCGCAGGCGGGGGAGTGGGCCTCCCGCGTGTCGGCCATTCCCGGAGTTAGAAGAGCCATGGTTGCGCTGCAACGCCAGGCCGGGGCCGGCGGGGGAATAGTTGCGGAAGGCCGAGATATGCAAACCGTGGTATTTCCCAATGCTGAGGTAAAGATATTTCTTATCGCCTCGGTGCGAGCGCGCGCCCTCCGGCGCTATAAGGAATTTAAAGAAAAAGGCATGGCCGCCAACCTTGAAGAGATCGAGCGAGACATGCAAAAGCGGGATGAGAGAGATGCCACCCGCGCCGATTCTCCGCTAAAAGCCGCCCCGGATGCCGTGCTCCTCGATACCGATGGCAAGAGCATAGATGAAGTGGTAGCCGAGGTTATTGGAATTGTCCAAGAGAAGGTCTTGAAGGCTTAAATAGCCCTTCATTATGCCGTTTATGCGCGGGCTAAACAGGCCGGCTTTTCAACTGCTCCAGCAGCCTTTTGGCTTCGGCATGGTCCGGTTCCACTTCCAACGCCTTGCGCAGCCGGCTTTCCGCCGCCTCCTTCTTTCCTTGTCGCAAATAGATGCCAGCAAGCCGCACATGGGCGTCCGCAAAGCTCGGCTCCAGCTCGAAGACGCGTCGTAATTCCACCTCCGCTAGTTCCTCGTCATGGGCCTGCAGATAGGCCAGAGCAAGATTATAGTGAGCGTCCGCATCCTCCGGCTTGTCCGCAAGCCGCTTGCGATAATCCTCAATCATCTTGCCGACCGCGCCGGAGGCGGCCTTGAGCTTGGCCCCGCAGATCGGGCAAAAATTCATCTCGCTCTGGCACTCATTTTTGCAATTTGGGCAGTTCATTGATGCTTTGATTTCCATCGCAAGCTGATCTTTAGGAGGGAAGAGATAAAGACCCTTCCCTGTCGGCTAACATTAAAATCTGAGAGTAACTGCGCCAGCCAAATCTCAGAAAGATGACTTTATCACAAGTCTGCTAGGGCTTTTCACCAATTTTCATAAGCCCTCGGCAAAAATTCATCGCGATTATATTTGGGATCTTCATGGGCTGGTATTTCATCTTCCGGAAAATCTTTCGCCCATTCCTTGCGCTCATCCTCATCGGCATAATATTTCAGCCAATTGTTAATTTCCTCTTCGCTGCCGCTGCTAACGAAATCAATGTGCGTATTTGTCTCCGCCTCAGGCGGGAAATCATAGGTAAATTCGTCAAAAGCATCGCTATAAAGCGATTCGTAGAGCTGGCGATCGCTCAGGTGATTGGTTGAATGTAGAAAGACGCGTCGGCGTGCGAACACTTCAATCAACTCGGAAAGCTTGGCCGAAAGCTCCTCATCGTTCATTTCATTTGGAGGAGTGCAGATAAATCCATCGCGCAAAAGCAACTCGCGATGGGTGGTAGTCGGAGCGCTCTCAAAGGCCACCACATGCTCCCAAAATTTCTCGGCAATCTCTGGCGGGCAGTCTTCCGACTCTCCCTCAATCATCTGATCGCCAGACAGTTCCTTGGCTTTATCTTTAAGCTCGGCAATATGAAGCATCCGCTCGATATCCTTGGCATCTTCTTCGCACATATTAGCTCCTTTGGCTACTATGACAAATCAGCAGCTATTGCTGATTCCAAAAAATCCCTAAATGACCGTGCTATCTGCTTGACAATCTTAATGGTATCATAACATAGGATGCCTTCATGATCTATCTGAACGATGGGGCAGTCATTCTTGCTTCCATGATTTAGGTCAAAACAAACGGGATCGTAATTCCCTCCCGCTGGATTTGCAAACTGAATGAATCCAGCTGGCCATAATGACTTGAAGAGCGCTTCGTCGCAGAATATCCTGTCTCTTAATTCATAATAGTCTGTGCCTTCTGGAGTGTTCGCAAAGAACCATAGGTCGCTGAACTCAAAGGCGGGGAAAATATAGCGAGTCAAAAGTGAACGATAGGCTATTGGTAGTTTGTGCCCCAGTTTCTCTTCGAGCGGCTCTATCCAATCAACATTTGTGTATGGCTTGATCATCCAATCAATGCAGCCAGACTCATCTGGCTCCCCGACCAGAACGCTGGGGGGAGTGTCGTCAATATCAAGGATAATCGGCTCACGATAGCCTGTATTTACCTTCTCAACGAATCGGTCTATTAAACAGTCAGACATAATCTTCGGCACTCGATTAGAAAATAGCATATCTTCAAGATGACGCTATTCATGTTGGACTTGACCATGCCATTATATCATTTTGGGGCGGCAACTATTTTCGGAGTGGAATTACATGTGGGATACAAACAAAAGAATTTATTCGGTCATCAATTTGGCTCCTCGGCCAGGACTCGAACCTGGGACCTAGTGGTTAATCCGCCGCAGGCGGACTCTGCCAGCCGAGTTCAACCTCAAGGCTGTCGAGAAACTCACGACCCTTTCCGGACTTGAGGAATCGCTCGCGTTGCATTGTTTCAGAACGTGTCGAATATTCCTCTTGAAAAATCAATTGCCAGGGATGATAGGGAGCCGTCGAGGTTACCATGCCACAATTGTGCCGCATCATGCGCAATTCCAGATTATCGGTCTGACCGATATATCGGCGCTTTGTTTTTTTGCTGCGAAGCACATATACCCAGTACGGCATATGCTCCCCCAGATTGACTGGCTCCTCGGCCAGGACTCGAACCTGGGACCTAGTGGTTAACAGCCACCCGCTCTACCAACTGAGCTACCGAGGAGCGTTCTTATGAAGATGGCAAATTCTAGCAATCTTTCACAATTTTTTCAAGTCTAGCGGGAAACCTGGGCTACATTCAACTTTGAAGTGCAACACAAGGAGTTGCGACTTCGATGGGTGTTTTAAAGCCCAGGCATTTTCTGGGCCGATTATTGATAAGAGATTCGATATGAGCGAGTTGCTCCTGACTGATGTTACGGAAATCGGTGCCTTTGGGCAAGTACCAGCGGATCAGGCCATTGGTATTCTCACAGGTACCCCGCTCCCAAGAGGCGTAGGGATGCGCAAAATAGCAGCGCAGGCCAAGGCTGGCAGTGATCTCCTCATGCCTAGCGTTCTCGGTGCCGTTGTCCAGGGTCAGGGTTCTCCGCGCATTAGGCGGCCAGCCTTGCAATCGGGAAACGATGGCTTGAGAGGTGGCTTCAGCGGTCTTACGATCCAACCGCGTGAGCAACAGCAGACGGGTATTGCGCTCCACCAGCGTGTTGATGGCGACGCGGCTCTGGCGAGAGACCAAGCTGTCTCCTTCCCAGTGGCCGAATTGACGACGGCTACCGACCGAGGCGGGCCGGCAGTCAATGGAGATGCGGTTGGGAATCTTCGTGCGGCGCTCCCGTCGGCCTATGCCGCGCGGCTTGCGGTGGCGATGCGCCCGGCGCAGACAGCGGATAAGCTGCGGACGCCCTTCCGTCCGGGGATGATAGATATACTGGTAGATCGCCTCATGGCTGATGCTCAAATCCGGGTGATCTATACCGATCCGGCCGGCAATCTGCTCCGGCGACCAGCCCAGGGCCAGCTTGGCCTGGACATAGGCGAGGATAGCGGCCTGCTTCAACCGCGGCCGGCGGCTCGCGTGCTTGCGCCGCGTCGCCGCACGGCACTCCGCCCGGTGCGACAGATAAAGCTGATACTCCGGCGAAGCGTTCCGCTTCAACTCGCGGGAGATCGTGCTGGGACTGCGCCCCAGCGCTTGGGAAATCTCTCGCAGCGATTGGTTGTCAGCCAACATGAGGGTGATCCTGTCTCGTTCGTCTAAGCTGAGATGGCTATATCGGTTTGTCATATCCACTTAGGTTAGCAGTTCTCTTTCTGCTACCCCAAGTGTTGCACTTCATTATTGAACTGAGGTGGTGGTTAATCCGCCTCAGGCGGACTCTACCAACTGAGCTACCGAGGAGCGTTCTTATGAAGATGGCAAATTCTAGCAATCTTTCACGATTTTTTCAAGTCTAGCGGGAAACCTGGTGGTTAATCCGCCTCAGGCGGACTCTACCAACTGAGCTACCGAGGAGCGTTCTTATGAAGATGGCAAATTCTAGCAATCTTTCACGATTTTTTCAAGTCTAGCGGGAAACCTGGTGGTTAATCCGCCTCAGGCGGACTCTACCAACTGAGCTACCGAGGAGCGTTCTGGTAAAGATAGCAGATTTTAGCAGTCTTCCGCGATTCTTTCAAGTGGGGACCTAGCGGTTAATCCGCCT
>Ga0315288_10001352_pt1 | contig 31646 bp, 27 predicted proteins | sample YL17G11_20_MG_FD_203454 | JGI IMG/M metagenome (GOLD analysis project Ga0315288, IMG submission 203454) | Sediment microbial communities from Yellowstone Lake, YNP, Wyoming, USA - YL17G11_20 | ecosystem: Environmental > Aquatic > Freshwater > Lake > Sediment | place: USA: Wyoming | collected...
AGTGCCGGCTCTCGGCGAGCGTGAGCCCGGCGGTGCTCCAGCCGTTGTCGGACCGGAGGCCGTTGCGGAAGAACGCGCAGTCCTCGACGGTGATGTCGCGGCTGATCTCGATGAAGAGCCCGTGGTGCTCGTTGCCCTCAAAGAGACATCGCCGCACGACGACGTCCGAGACATCGATGTCGAACCACAGGCCCGGCCCGCCGTTGTCCCGGAACACACAGCGGTCGAAGAGGCCGTGGTGCGAGACAGCAAGTTTGACCCCGCCCGCATCCCAGCCGCGCGAGATCGGCTTCCGGCAGTTGCCCTCCCACGTGCAGTCCTCGTTCACGAAGTTCACGCCGCCGGCGCAGCCGCCCGTGTGGCCACAGTTGCGGATGGTGCACCGGCGGAGGACTCCGGCCTTGGGGCCGACTCCCACACCCGAGCCAGCGGCCCACTCGACGGTACAGTCCTCCAGCGTGTTGCCCTCACCGAGGAGCCACACGGCCGGCCGCTGCGGGAAACATGCGGCATACCGGAACGTGAAGCCGCGCACGACAACGTGGTCGAAGCTCGCGCCCTGCATCCAAGGGTTCGCGCCGAAGATCAGGTCCCGCGCCGAGCCCTGGACCTCGTGCTGGGAGGGATCGGAACCATCGGGCATCCGGATGTACAGGAGCCCGTTGTCAACATCGGGGAGGAATGTCCCGGGCGTCATGTCCGCGAGCGAGAGCACGAGCTGCGGATAGTCCCAGACCTGACCATCGACGATGACCTGCTCGGCCCTGCCGCTTCGGACGTGCTCCTCGTCGCCCGGATGGTGGTAGACCGGCTTGCCGTCCCGCATGTCGATGATGAACCGGTGGGGCCAGGAGGTGCGGTAGATGGGCTCCGGGCCGTCGAGGCGCTCCCAGGCGGTCAGCACGTCGGCGCCGGTGACGATGACCGACTCGCCCCCCGCGGCCTCGTAAGCGATCGGCGCGCCCACGCGACCGGAGTGCTTCGGGAGAACGTGCTCCCGGTAGATGCCCTCATGCACGATGACCCGGTCACCCGCTTCGAGCCCTTCCGCCGCGTGACCGATCGTGCGCCAGGGCTGGTCCTGCGTACCCGGATTGCCGTCCGAGGCATTCGCGGCCCCACCGCTGACATGATAGGTACCCGAGATCCCGCCGAGCGCGAGTCCCTGCCAGAGGAGCATCGCGGCGAGCCAACTGCCCATGGGCCTCCGACCTCCGTCCGGTGAGGCAAACCGTAGAAGCGACTTCAGTCGCGATGCCCGAGGCATGGCGCCGGAGATCGCGACTGAAGTCGCTCCTACGACTCCTGCTCGACACCATCCCTATCGCGTGCGAGCGGAAGCTTCACCGTGAACGTCGCGCCGGCTCCGGGAGTGGACTCCAGGTCGATGGTGCCGCCATGCTGGGCGACGATCTGACGGCAGATGTCGAGCCCGAGACCCGTGCCCTCCTCGCCGCGCGTCGTGTAGAACGGCTCCCAGATACGCGCCTGCTCCTCCTGCGGAATGCCGGGGCCGTTGTCCGCCACCGAGAGCCACACTTGCTCCCCATGCCGGCGAGCGGTGACGCAGATTCGCGCGTCCGTCTGAGAGCGCATCGCTTGGCCGGCGTTCTGGATGATGTTGAGAAGTACCTGCTTGAGGCGATCGGCGTTGCCCTCGACGGCCAGCTCCTCGTCTACATCCGCTTCCACGTCGACTCTCCGCAGCGCGGAGTCGAACCGCTCGAGGGCGGTCACGTCGTGCACCACCGACGCCAGCGACACCCGTGCGAACCCGGCGCTGCGACCGCGGGCGAACTGCCGGATCGAGTCCACCAGTTCGGTCGTGCGCTTCGACTCCTCCATGATGAGCGTCAGGAACTCGTTGACCTGCTCCTGAGTAAGCTCGTCGTAGTGGTCGCGCAACGCGCGCGCGAGGCCGTAGACCGCGGACTGCGGGTTCTTCACCTCGTGAGCGATCCCGCCGGCCATCTCGCCGATCTGCGCCAGATGCTCCGCCTGGACCAGGCGCTCTTGGGTGGCCCGGGTTATCTCGTAGGCCTCTCGGAGGCGCCGGTTGGTCCGGCGCAGGCTGTCGATCAGGTCCGCGTTCTCCAGCGCGAGCGCCGCCTGGCTCGCCAGGGCGGACAGCAGCCGCAGGTCGCTCGGCGCGAACTGCCGCACATCCGCCGTGTAGATCCGCATCGTGCCAAGCGGACGCCCCTTCGAGACCAGCTCCGCGTAAATCGCCGACCGAAGGCCTTCCGCCTGCGCCTCCTCCGGGTATCGGAAGGCCGGATCCTGCGTGACGTCCTCGATCGTGAACACGGAGCCGTCGAGTGCAGCCCTGTCCAGCTCCTGCGCGATGCTGACAGGTCCCTTGTTGAGGTACTGCTGGCTCAGGCCGTAGGAGGCCAGCACCTCGGCGTGGCCGGACTCACTTACGAACAGGCGGATCAGACACCCCTTGGCGTTGAAGATCAGCGTCACCCGCCGAGCCACGTAGTTGAGCGCTTCGTGCAGGCTCTTCTGGCTGGTGAGCTCGCGCCCGATGTCGCGGACGAGGCGCAGCTCATCGACGGTCGCCTGTAGCTCGACACCCGTCAGACAGAGGTCGGTGAGTGTACGCGTGACGAAAGCGAGACTCCGCATCAGCTCGCGGATCTCAGGCTCGCGCCACCGTCGGAGGCCCTGGAGATGCGCATGCACCTCCTCCGCACCCATCCCCAAATGGTCGGCGATGGGCCGGACTTCCTCCAGGTCAACATGGTCTTCCGCGACGGGCCCGACGATGATGGCCCCATAGGCGCGGCCGCCCGCCACGATGGGTGAGGCGAACTGCAGCAAGCCTGCGTGGCAGTGGTACCGTATCAGTCCGTGGTCTCCCTCGTCCTTAGCACCCGAGCCTCCGCCGTCGAGCGCCGTGGTATGGCACTCGCGGCACATCCGTTGCAGGGCGGCATCATCCAGCAGTAGCTGGCAGAACTCATTGAGCCGACTGGGGCGCGTCACCATGTTGCCCTCGGTGTCGCGGATGACGATGCCGACGCGGGCGAGATCGGCGAACGAGTCCTGGATCTCCTGCAGGACCGACACATCGACGACATCAGCGATGCTGACGCGGTCCCCCCGCACAACACCGTGACCGCCCGCCAGTGGGACAGTCTGGAAACGGCTAGGTGACTCTTCCATAGTGCACTCCATCGAACGTGCCCCTTGGCACGGCACCGATCTCCTCATGGTATGTCGCGGCCCAGCACACGCGGCGGGCACGGCTCTCCACCGGGCGTCCCGAAGGCTCTCAGACCTCCCGACGCCCGAAAACGCGGCACGAGATGGCCACGAACAAGACAAGATACACCACGTCGACGGCAATGGCCACCCCATAGCCCCCGGGTAAGGACTCGCCGAACAGCAGGTCCTCCCCCGCGCGACGCACTTCGAGGAAGCGCGGCAGGACGGCGTGAGCGGCCCCCACGGCCCGCGCGATCACGCCGTCGACGCCGGCCCTCGAAAGATACTCCGTCACCGAGCCCAGCGTCGTGAACGATGTACTGAGGAGCACGGCTACGCCGGTGGCGACCAGGACATGGGTCGCCGTAGCGAGGGCGTAGGCCATGGCCGCCGCAACCAGCAGATTGGGCAGGATGGCCGCCGCCGCCAGGAAGCAGCGGGGACAGGAGACCCGGCCGACCGCCGCTGTCATCGCATAGTGGCACAGGCTCATCATCGCCAGGCCCAGGATGACGACGCCCAGGCCGCCCGCAAGCTGTCCGAGCGCCACATGGCTGCGCCGGATCGGCCGCGCGATCACGGTCTGGATCCGCGCCGAGCGCGTCTCGTTGACGAACACGCCCATCAGAATCGCCAGCAACATGCCGCCCGTTCCGATGACATAGCGGAACGTCGCGTCGCGCGCCGTGTCCTGCATGACCAGCGCGTAGGTCTCGTCATCGAGGCCGACAGCCGCATCGGCCTTCTCGCCGCGGCGCGCGGCATCGGGGTCGATGGACAGCTCCGGGATCTCGCCGGACTCGACCAGCCCGGCCGCGGCCGCCATCAGGGACCTGGGCACATTCGCGACCGTCACCATCACGGCGGTGACTCCCACAGCCGCAAGACCGAGGACCACCCAGAGCACCGCGCCCCGCCTGCAGGCGGTGAACGTGTCCGCAGCGATGAGCGCCATGGTCCTCATGATCCCACGGCCTCCTCGGCCGCCCCAACCGTTCGCAGGAAGACGCTCTCGAGGCTTTCCGAAGCCATGGCCAGATACCGCAGCCGGGCTCCGTGCCGCTCGATGATCGCCGGTATGGGGTCCATCTCGGCCTCGGAACGAACGCTCGCCACAATGCGCCGGTCGACCACTCGGGCATCCGGCAGTCGCTCCCGCAGCGACGCGAGTAGCCCGTCCGTCACCTCCGTGACGCCGATGTGAACGTAGTGGGAGACCTGCGTCAACTCCTCGACCGTCCCCTCCCGCAGCAAGCGTCCCTGGCTCAAGATGGCCACGCGCGTGCACGTCATCTCGATCTCGGAGAGGATGTGGGAGTTCAGGAACACGGTGGCGCCCCTCTCGCGCATCTCCAGCAGCAGGTCCTTCACCTGCCTGCGGCCGACGGGGTCCAGGTTGGCGGTGGGTTCGTCGAGGAAAACGAGCCGCGGTGCGCCCATCAGCGCGACCGCGATGCCCATGCGCTGCACCATCCCTTTGGAGAACGACCGCACGGTCCGGTCCGCAGCCGTCGCCAGATCGAGGCGCTCGAGCAGCTCGCCGGCCTGCCGGCGCGCCTCCGCCGCGCGTAGGCCCGCCAGTCGCCCGTGGAGGAGCAGCACCTCGCGCGCACGCAGGTGTGACGGGAAGTCCGGCGTCTCGGACAGGTACCCCACGCCCGCCCGAGAGCGAGGCAGCCGGGCATCCACGCCGAACAGCCGAGCACTTCCCTCGTAGTGCGAGGTCATCCCCAGCATGATCTTCACCGACGTCGTCTTGCCGGCGCCGTTCCGGCCCAGGAACCCGAATGTCTCGCCCTCGGCGACGGCCAGCGACAGGCCGTCGATAGCCACGACCTCCGGGTCCAGGGCTCGCGCCCCGAAAACCTTGCGGACTCCGTCTAGCTCCGCCGCCAGTGGCATGTAACCGTCCCTCTCCCGGCCGCACCCGGGGATGCCGGCTTGGAGACGCCCAGTGGTACGGCCTCGATGGTCGCTCGGCGCACACCACGGGCCGACACTCGAGCAGCATGCGCCCTCGGCACGACGACCGTGCCCGCCATCGCGTCGCAGAAGCTCCGGCCGCCTCGGTCCAGCCACCCGGACACGACTCCGAGCAGCGTCAGCCCGGAGAACACCCATGCGATGGAACGCAGGGAAGCGGCCAGGCGCACGGGGCGACCATCCTCCCGCACGACCGCTACGCCGCTGGCAATCATACCCAGTGTGCCGCCGAACAGGGCGCACGGAACGGCATGGCCCACGAGCGCGTAGAGCCAGACTCCGGGTTCCCATGCCCCGAACGAGAGGACGGCGACGATGGCGAGAGCCCCCGCGCCCAGGATGTCCAGGAGGGCGGCCCGCAGCCGGCGCCCTTTGGCTGGGCGCTCCAGCCACGGGCTGCGCGCCGACGCACGCCTCTCGAAGCGGCGGACAACGGCGTCCCACCACCGCGTCGGGCCGATGATGAGCGCCGCAGCGACGATCAGCCCCAGAGCATACGCCGCCTGGGTCTGGGTCACCCCTGCGACGCGGGACACCTCCGTGCCGTCGCCTCGGAGGGAGTCGGTGCCGAACCGGCCGGCGCAGAAGAGCAGCACGAACCATACCGGCGACCAGCCCGCCGGCGTACGGCGGCCGAACATGAACACGAGCAGCGCCGCGAACACCACGAGGAACCAGACCATGTCGTAGAGCTGCGTCGGGTGCACAGGCGTTCCCGCGGGCGCGACACTGCCCTCGGGGAAGACCACGGCGAACAGCCCATCGTACCCCGCGCCATAACAGCAACCGTGGAGATAACAGGACACCTTCGCCACGGCCAGGCCGAGGGGAAGCGCAACGCTGCCGATGTCCAGCACGCGGGGCGTCAACCGGAACGCCCACGCATAGGCGAAGACGAGCGCGAGCACGATGAGCCCGCCGCCGATCAGGCCACCCTCAAGGACGCGGCCAACGGTGAAGGTGCGCCACGTCGTCTCGCGGTTCAGGGCATCGTAGGCCAGCGCGGACAGCACGGTCATGGCCGCGACGTAGAGAGCGCCGAGGTCGAACGCGGTGCGAACGGGCACTTGGTACCGCCGGCACAGTCCCAGCGCGCATCCGAGGTACACGACGGCGGACGCTGCGTACACGAGGTAGTAGCTCGATACGCAGTCCCCGTTGGGCAGTACCACCATGTACGGGTCCATCGCGCGCTCTTGCCCCATGCTCCGGACACGCGACCGGGCCGACAGCCCCGCGCCTACGTGTCCTCGTACTCATGCCCCGTGCGCGGGTTCACCGTGCAGCCGATGGGCTCACCACGCGACAGGTTCCCCCCGCACAGGACACCGCACTCCACACACTGAACGACTCGGTCCACCTGCCCGGTGCGCGTCTTCTCGGCCCAGTCCGGGTCGGCCAGCAGTCCCCGGCCGATCGCCACAAGGTCACACGCGCCGTCGGAGAGGGCCTTCTCCGCACGGCCCCGACGGCTCATGCCCCCGACGGCGATGACGGGCGGGCCGACTGCCGCGCGTATCCGAGCGGCCAACGTCCCGGGCTCGAGCCCATCCTCCGTGCTGGGGGAGATGTCCAGAACGTCCACGCCCTCGTCACGCAGTCGCCTACAGAACTCGATCGTCTCGGGTAGGTCATAGCCGGCCCACCTCGGGGTATGGCGGTAGAGGAGCATGTTCGGCGCGCCGATCGCCTTCCGAGCCACGCGGGCACACTCGAGGCCCATCCGCATCCGGCCCTCCGCGTCACGGCCATAGCGATCGCGGCGCCGGTTGCGCTCAGGAGAGAGGAACGCGTTCAGGAAGAAGCAGTGAGCCCCATGCACCTCGACGCCATCGAAGCCGGCAGCGGTACAGACCCGGGCCGCATGGGCGAGCTGCTCCTGAAGCTCCCCCAACTCGCCGAGCGGGATCTCGGCCGGCTCGCGCGACGTGCCCGGCGGCCAGGTCGCGTCCGGGTCCGCGCGGTCCTGAACGAAGAGCTGCACGACGGCCCGCGCCCCACCCTCGTGGATGGTCGCCGCCAGGCGCGAGAGTGTGTCCACGCCAAGATCCGACTGGAAACGGTGGACCGCCACGGCCTCGACGATGACCAGCCCAACGCCTCCGCGCGCCCGAGCACCGTAGTAGGCGCACGCCCGATCGGTGGCCACGCCGTACAGTGTGACCATCGGGGCCATGACGACGCGATTGCGGATGGTATGACTGCGGACGGTGATGGGGTCGAACAGGGGGGATGGGCCTTCGGCCATTCAGGGCCTCCCGACAGCGCCGGCGACCAGCCTTCCGGACCACCTCGCCCGTCGGCTGGGGGGGCCTACGACGATTCCTGTGCTACGCAAGGAGGTACTTCGTGATCGCGTCCGAACAAGAGCGTATGTACTTGGCATGATACCACGGCGCTTCGCATGCGGTCCATGCGGCCGGAGGCGCGACGCGAAGGCGGACGGACGTTCTGAACGGAGTAGCCTTGTACGACACCGTTCGATGTGGTACAACGAAGCGCCCGACCGGCTAGCCGGGGCGCCGTCGGGGCCACGCCGCGGCCCAATGCATCCGACGAAAGCGCGGGATGTGTAGTCGATGGAATCACACGCTCAGGCGATCCGCAAGAACGTCGGGACCGCAGACACAGATGATGTGCTCGTGGAACGCGCCCTGAACGGGGACATGTCCGCCTTCTCGCGGCTCTACGACCGCTACGAGAAGTCGCTCTTCAACTTCATCTGCCAGTACGTGGGCGACTATGAAGCGGCCCAGGACGTGTTCCAGGAGACATTCATCCGCGCCTATCGAAAGCTGCATCGCTACCAGCTCGGCACGAACTTCTCGGCGTGGCTCCACCGCATCGCGATCAACCAGGCGAAGGACGAGTTCAAGCGCAAGAGGCGACGGCCCATCAGCAACCTCAGCCAAGCCGAGTCCGGCGACGAGACCGACCTGTTCGCCACTCTCGCCGACGAGGAGCTTTCACCCGAGGACGCGCTGACTCGCAAGGAGACGGCGGCCCGGGTGCGCGCGGCGCTCACCCGGCTGACAAACGATCACATGGAGGTTATCTTGCTGTACGTCTTCCGCGGCATGGCGTACAAGGACATCGCGGAGACACTCGGTATCCCCATCGGTACGGTGAAGTCTCGAATGCACTACGCAGTGAAGGAACTCGGCAAGGTTCTGGACGGCCGTCTGTGACGGCCCACTGCCCGACTGGCCCTGGCGGAGCGAAGTTGGGGAAAAGTTCGAACTTCCGTACGCCTCGGACCGTTCTGGTCTCGATGACAGGCGGGTCCAGCGCACTGTCCCGGTATCGCGCGACACCTGGCGGTCGCCGATGGGACGGAAGCCGCGTGGGCCTGTTCGAGCCGGTGGCTGTGGTTAGGAGATGTGCGAGCCTTGCGATGCAAGCATGTCCAGGAGCGCCTACTAGACGCCAGGTTGTCGCATGGGTCGGCTGTGCCCGAGGGGCTGCTGCCGCACCTGGAACGCTGCTCGAAGTGCCGCGCGGCGTCCGAGTTGCTCGCCCGCGGCGCTCGCGCCCTTCAGTACATCCAACCCGTCGCGCCACCTGCGGATCTGAAGGCTCGTGTCTTTGAGCGCATCGCTCAGGATCGAACCAAGGAGACGTGGGCTGAGCGCCTCGGTCTCTTCCTCCGTCGCCCCGCGGTGGAGTGGGGCGTTGCGGCCGCGATCGTGTTCGTCGCCATCGGTGCCACGACGATAGTGCTCGCAACCCGGGGCAACGACGGGGCCCAGGTCAGGGCCCTCGTCGACCGTGGCGAGGCGCTTCGGCTGAAGCTGGCCGAGCGCGACCTCGTATCACAGGGCTTCGTGGTTGAGTCCCCGCGCTTCCGGTCAACTATCGCGGAGGCGCAGCTTGCCCTAGACCGCATTGCCGGAGCGGGGACGGACACGAAGGAACTCACGCTGATCGGCGAGCAAGTCCGCTCCAGCGGCCTGGCCGAGCGACTCAACCAGGTCGCCGCAGCGGCGCCGACCAAGGATCGGACGCTTCTCCGTGAGGTGATCCATGCGCTCGAGCAGCTTCCTAGTAACTGACTCGGGCCCACGGTATCTGCACAAGCTCGACGCGCTGCCGGTCTTGGGAGCCGGCGGCGCGTCTCCGGCTCTGGCGGCCCTGGTGGGAGTCGGAACATCACACTCCTTCGGGCGTTGAGCGTCCGGGGACATGAGGTGGAGCTCCCTATGCCGAAACGCCTCACCCTTGCCGCGATACTCGCCGTCCTGTGCCTCGGCGCGGTGTTGCTCCACGCCGGCCGTCCCGACCGTTCCGCCGACCAGTTCTACGAGCGCGCGAATCGCTCGTTCGGGAACGGCGACTACGGCAGCGCGCTGGCGCAGTACGACGACTTCATCGCCCAGTTCCCGACCAGCCCCAAAGTGCCCGACGCGCTCTACCAGATGGGGTTCGTCTACGCGAACCAGGTCCGCCAACCCGAGCGAGCGCTCAAGGTCTACCGCCAGATCGCGGACGACTACCCGAAGCATCCCCTCGCGGATGACGCCCTCCGGCATGTGGCGGACCTGCTCGTGGAGGATGGCGACTACGACGGCGCCATCCGCACATGCCAGGAGATCGTCGACGAGTTCGGCGAGGAGAACAAGCCTCTGGCCGCCCAGGCCGAGAAGCGCATCGCCGACGCTCTGTTCCGGTCGGGGAACGGCCCGTCAACGCGGCGTCAGTGCGAGCGTATCTTGCGGTGCTACCCCGACCAGAGACTGACCTGCGCGGAGAGCCTCGCTCTGATGGCCGAAGTAACGATCAAGCTGGACAGTCCGCCGGACTATGCGGAGGCGTACGAGCGCTACTCCCAGTTGCTCACAGACTACCCGGACTCCCACCTGGCCGAGGAGGCGAAGCGCAATACTGCGTGGCTGGAGAACGAGCTGGCTCACTCTGGGCAGCCCCCCTCCGATAGAGCCGACAAGGCGGATGGGCGGAAGCCCACCGTTGAGGGGGGCCTAACCCTGGTGCCCCTGCCCAAGACCGCGTCGCAGGGGGAGCGCTTCGAGGACGCCGGCCTCTTGGACGCCGCGCGCGTCGTGCTCGCCTACAAGGGCACAGAGCTGTCACGGCCGAAACTCGCGGGTTGGTCCGGAGAGGCCTTCGCGTTCTACTACTCCTCCGGGGATCGCCGGGACGGCGCGGATGTGTGCGATGAGCACCCGCTGGTGCTGCTCGGCCGGGGCCTCGGCTTCGAGGACTGCCAACTGCTCGAGGAGCGCAGCGCGGACAACGCCTGGGCGCGCGCGCAGCAGTACCTCGATCGCGGCGAGCCCGTCATCACTCCGATGGCTGCCTTCTCGCCCCCCGACTGGGGCATCATCATGGGCTATGATCGCACATCCGACGAGGTACTGGTCTACACCTCCTCGGCCGACCGCCGCTCCTACTCTCGGTCCAAGTTCCTCTCGATCTGGGGGAGCGATCTCTGCCCATCGCCGCGCCTGAGGGGCAAGTCCCGTATGGGCGGATACCCCATGGTGGTGCTCGGGTCGCGGACGAAGAGCTTCAGCGCAGCCGTCCTCGTCCAGTCCGCGCTGCGGCGGGCCGTCGACGTCGCGGAACGCGGGGAACAGGGCGGATACCGGTGCGGAGCAGCCGCATTCGCCGAGCTGGCAGACGACATGCGCCGCGTGGGCACCAACGAGCTGACAGAGCACGACCTGGACGAGCTGGAGGGCTGGTGCGGACGCGGGCTGTCGAAGCTCATCGAGTCCCGCCGCGACGCCGCACGCTTTCTGCGGATGTGGACATCGCTCTACTCCGGGAAGGCTCAGTCCGCTCTCGAGTCGGCCGCGTCCGTCTATGATGAGGAGGTCCGGACCCTGGGCCTCCTGCGTGACGCGTTCAAAGCAGCGCGTGCCGACGTCGGCGGCAACGAGAAGGCCTCCCGTCCCGAGCGAATCGTCGAGGCCGCCGCGCGCCTCGAGCAGACCGCGGTCTCCCGGATCCGCGAGGCGCTGTAGGCAGAGCACGTCCCCGGGTTCCGTTGACGTTCCGCTGGTGGCGCCCTAGAATCAGGTGTGCAGCAGCCCGTTGGGTCGTGGGAGGCAGTGGGCACATGTGGGACTGGGGCGACCTATCCACGGACGCGCGCCATGCCGCCCAAGTCCTGTTCCGGGCAGGCCATCCCCGAAGTTGCGTGAGTCGTGCGTACTTCGCTGCCTACTGCGCTCTTGTCTCCCGCCTGCCGAGTGGTGTGCCCTTGCCGCGCGGCCGAAGGAACCCGCCCCACAACCAGTTGCTGCGGCTGGTCAGGCACGAGCCTGCGTTCGGGCCGTCCCAATCCGACCGCCGTGCGCTGAGGACGGACCTTCATTACCTGCGGGAGCTACGGAACAGCGCGGACTACCGGCCGGGGATGTCATTGACCCAGGCCGAGGCACGTAATGCACTGAGCGTCTGTCACGCCATTTGCCGCAGGATGGGGTGTGTGTGAGATGGCCGCAGAGGACACAAACGGCGTTCGACGGGCTCTCGACCGGGCTCGGACACTCCTGTCGGAGGACGCCTGGACACGCGACCAGTTCGAGATCGTCGAGGACGGGACCAGACAGGAGGACTCGTGGCTGTACATCCTCCTGCGCGCCGTCGGCTCCGAGTCCCCGAGATACGCCGCATTCGAGCGGCTAGCGGGCATCGAGGAGCAACTCGAACGCGAGACGGAGCTCGACATCCTCTTCGTCCCCGTCGTCTGACTCGGCCCGGCTCGATGCCGCCGCTTCCTGTCGCTACGGCACGGTACTACCCACCGGCCACTCCATCGCAACGATCCCATGTCCCCCATCGCGGTGGGGCGGCACGGCGAGGAACCCCGATCGTGCGGGCGCGGGAAGGATGACGGAGTCGCCGGCGCGCATGGGGTGCTCGTAGCCGTGGAGCATGAACCAGGACTGCCCCTCGGTGAGCATCCGCACCGCCAACTCCAACGGCTCGCCCGCCGTAACGAGCCGCCCGGGCAGCTCCAGCACGAACGTGCCGCTCAACCCGAAGGTCGTCCGCTCGTCGCGGATGTCGCCCCCGTGAAGGTAACGGAGCGTGACATCGTCCTCGGACCACGCGGCGCCCTCCCGGCTGCCGGTAGCGAAGTGGAGGATAGAGACACCGTTGCAGAGCAGCTCGGCCGTGCCGGGAGTGTAGTCCGTCCCGCCGATGAAGACCAGGTTCGTTCCGCGGGCCTCCGGGATGGGCGCCGTGCGCCAGATGACCTCACCGCTCTCGCGAGCATACCCCCAGTAGGAGGGTGCGGTACCGAGGTAGTTGCGGTACGGTCCCGAGTGAGAAGCGCGCGCGGGCACGCGCGGGATGTAGCCGTCGACCCACTGCCGATCCCGAGCATTCGCGATGAGCGCAGCGACAGGACCTTCCCGCACCGGCGCGAACTCCGCGCCGGTGCCCTGACTCGCCGCAGCATCGAGCGGTCGCTCCTCAAGCTCCGAGTCGAGGCGGATGGACGCTCGACCGTTCGCCGCACGCTCCGTCAGGTCTGAGAGGATCTCTCGCCGCCCGTCGTCTCGGATGCGCACGACCCGCGGCTCTCCCCATAGCGCCCAGCGCCAGGTGAGAGCCTCGCGGCTCTGGCTACGGCTGTACGCATCGGTGACGAGACGAAGGCGAGCACCACCGCCCAGCTTGAGCGGCCGGTCGAGCGGGATGTCCCAGTGCTCCCAGCCTTCGGACCGCCGGTCGAGCGCGCGCCGGAAGAGCGTACGCCGTCCGTGACTATCGTGCATCTCGACGGTGAACACGGCGCCCAGGCACGAGGGATCGCGCACCTCGCTGAGGGCCAGGTCCACACTCAGGTAGAGGCCGGCAGCCGGCTCAACCTGCCTCTCTGGGCAGCGGTCGACCATCGGTCGCCACGGCAGGAACGGGGCGCTGCCCAGGGCGGCGCGTTGCTCCGCCGGGACGGGCGCAGCGAGCTCCTCCCCAGATGACGTCTCCAGCCCTCGACGCAGCTCGGCCAGCCTCTCACCGAGCGTGACACACAGCCCCTCATTCCAGTGGTAGTCATCGTCGAAGTTGACCTGGTAGAGCCGCTGGTTCGCCGACGCCGCAGCGATCGCGCGGTCCAGGGATGCGATGACGGCCCGCCGAGGCGCCTCCTCCGCCGCGAGACTGGCCGCGCGGCGGTGCGCCAGGGCGCACTCGCAGAGGAACCGAGCCCGCTCCAGCTCCACGCACAGCCACCGTAGCGACTCCTCCTTGAACGCATGGTCGGCCTTGTCGCTGTGCCCGTCCCACCGGAAGCTCCCGGCCTCGTACGCCGCGCGGGCGAGATCGGGTTCATGCCCGGCCCATCGGCGATAGGCCTCTCGCGCGAGGCGAACGGCCTCCTGCGCCTGAGCAGCCAGCAATTGGTAGTCGCGGTGCAGTGCCTTGCCCGTCTCGGGGTACTGCGCTCCGTGCACCCCCTCGAGCACCATCGCGTCGTTCACGCAGGGGCTGATGTCCAGCGCGCGCGCCACGAGAGCGCCGACCTCGTCGCCATAGTGGATGCGGTACGCGTAGTCGAGGAAGCCGACCTGATCGTCGTTGTTGATCCCGGGCACGCCCTCGGGCCGCCACAGGTGCTGGGCGCCGATGTAGCCATAGATCTCGTTGCTTCGCCACTCGAACACGTATGCCATGGCACCGAACCCGCCGGCCGCGGCGATTCGCCGCTGGCAGTCGCGCTCCCAGTCCACGCCGGCGCCCATCGGGCCGCCAACGGCGTTGCTGTTCACCCCGGTCATCCGCCGCCACGCGCAGATGCACGAGCCGCCACGACCGCCCAGGCTCGCCACGCGATCGCCGCCGAGCAGCTTCACATAGCGCTCCTCGCCCCACTCAGCGACGACATACTTCACCGCATGCCCCTGCTTCTCATCGGCCAGGCGGAGCCACGCGAGCGCCTCCTCGTCGTTTGCGCTCTCGGAGAGGATGCGGCTGAGGAGCATGTGGGAAATCAGGTAGACCTCAGGCGCAGGTCGGCCGGGCACTGCGTGCCTCTGGATCGCCGCGTCGAACTGGCGGAAGAGCCAGGTGTAGTACTCGATGTGCACGCCGAGCGGCGGCTCGGTGGCTTTCGTCTCCTCGCGCGAGTGGAAGCCGTACCGCTCGGCCCAGGGCTCCCAGAATGTGCGATAGCATTCCTCATTCTGGTTGGGGACGTTGTTGGCCTCGGGGTCCTCGAAGACGAAGCCGTCGAAGCCCGACTCCAGGATGCGTCCGGTGAAGGCGTCCCAGTACTCGGCCACACCGGGCGCAAATGGCAGCATCTCCGCCGCGCCCCCGGCATTCGTCTCCGGGTGGTGCAGGAGGTACCCCCCGTTGAACGAGTTCTTGCCGATGTAGGCGTACACCCGGACGCCGCGCTCGTGGGCGTATCGCGCCAGCTCGGGCCAGAACTCCTTCTGGATGTTGCGATGTGTGAACCGACGCGTCACGCGCTCCCCCCGGACGGGGTCGAACCGGTCGGAGTCGAGGTCCAGCGTGGCTTCTTCGTAGCCCGGCAGCGTGAAGGGCCAGTAGCCGTACATGCAGACCGCCCAGCAGTTGATCTTGTGCTCCAGCGACCAGTCGACCAGCCACTTCCACTCGTCCAGCGTCCAGTTGTTGAGGTCATAGCCCTCCAACCGGTTCCAGCCGGAGTACCACGTCAGCGAGGGCGACAGGCAGCGCCAGGGCATCGCCGGCCAGTCGCGGACGTGAAGGCAGGGCAGGCTGTCCCGGCCGTCCTCGCGTGCCTGGCGGATGAGCTGGACCAGGGTCTGCACCCCGTACACGGCGCCCCAGCGCCCCTTGCCCACGATGCAGACGCCGCCGCAGTCAACGGTGAGCACGTAGGCCTCGTCGCTCGTCCCCGGCGTCGCCAGGAACGCGCGATCGTCCGCCGCGAGCCACTCGGGGACGTAGCCCTCCTCAACGGAGCCGATGCGCACGATCGTCCACAAAGGCCCTTCCTCGATATGAGGACCCAGGAGCGCTTCGCTGGCACGCCAGACGCACTCGTAGGCCAGTTCCTCCGTGGGGCTTGGGCGACCGTCCCCGGCCAACTGGGGAGCGCCGAGCGGCATCGCCTCGTCGTGTACCGCAACCTCCTGAGGGTAGGGCAGCAGCTTCAGAGGCATCGTCGTCCCCTCCCGCTCCGCGCCCGCCGCTCCAGAGGGGAGGAGCACTACGATGAGGCATCCAGCTACGATGGCCGTACGCTGCATCGTCTTCCCTCGCAGACTCATCTCCAGAGACCCTCAGTTCAGGCAGAACTCCTCCATCGCCGCGCAGAGGGCGTCGATGTTCTCGAGCGGCACATCGGCTCCCCACACACCGGCGCTGAGCATCAGCCCGCCCCTCGGGTCGTACAGGGCGTCGACGACGCGGGCGACCTGGTCACGCAGCTCCGTTGGCGTGGCGAAGGGGAAGCTCTGGCGGTCGAGGTCCACGGTCACGCATATCCGGCCCTTGTAGTGCTTCACGATGCCTTCCAGCGTATTTGCGCGAAGCTGTGGGTCGTGCATCGACACTCCGCACTCGATGAGGTCGTCCACGACCTCCAGCAGGTGCCCGTCCGAAGACAGCGCCACATGCGCACCGGCCTGGCGGCAACGCTGGAACAGCGTCATGAACATGGGCTTGATGTACTGCCGGAACTTCGCCGGGCTGATCATGAGCGCGTTCTGCGTCCCGATGTCCGTGTGGAACCCGACGAAGTCCACACCCATGTCGAGCCACCGGTCGATGAGGGAGAGCTCATACTCCGTGAGCAGGTCCACGAGCCGCGGAAGGTGCGGATCATCGGTGGCGAAGTCCATCATCAGGTTCTCGAAGCCCCGCAGGAAGTACATGCGGTCGAAGAGGCGCTCACCGTTCCCGCCTGTGAGATGCCCGGCGGCCTTGGCGGCCTCGATGTGGCGACGCGTCTGCTCCCAGTCGCGGTCGCCCCGCTCTTCCTTGGTGACGACATCCGGCGGCGTGTAGGAATCGAGGGCGTCCCAGTCGGCGAGCGGGTGCCCCACCACCAAGCCTTCGAGCCCCTCCTGGATGTTCCGCCACAGGCAGCCCCAGTTATCGCGGAAGTCCTCACCCTGGCGGTAGACGACCGGCATCTCATCGTAGAAGCACGCGTTGCCCGCCTGGTAGCCGGGGAAGAGCTTCGGATGGGCAAGCATGATCTCTTCGAGACCCTTCCCATGTCTCTTCCATGTGATGGGTGCGAACCCCACGCTACACGGGATCCACTCAGGGCCGCGGAACTCCATCGTCCGCAGCCAGTTCTCACGATGCGACAGCACGATGCTACTCCTCCTCGTCCGCCAATGGATGGCGGCGCCAAGCTGCCGCACCATTCGACTGCGATCGAGGTGCGCCCTGCCGGCCAATGCCTCCCCGCAATGAACGAGGGTAGGCGCCGAGCTCATCGCCACCTCCCGTCATCCGCCTCGCCGGCAGCGCCGGGTTCTCGGAGCGGACCCATCTGCTCGGCCCGCTGATGCGGTCAGGGGCGGAGGGCTTCCGCGCTCACCTTCAGAGCACAGAACCGGCCGCACATGGAGCAAGCGGCCCTCTCTCCCATGGGGGCCCCGTTGTCGGCGCACGGGAGGTGCCACGCCCGGACCGCGCAAGGGTCCAGGGCCAGGTCCGCCTGCCTCCCCCAGTCGAGCTCCCATCGGGCCTGGGCCATAGCATCATCCGTGGCCCGTGCGTTCCCGGTGCCCCTGGCGATGTCCGCCGCATGGGCAGCGATCCTTGAGGCCATGACGCCCGCGCGAACATGCTCGGACGAGGGAAGCCCGAGGTGTTCGGCCGGTGTCACGTAGCAGAGGAAGCTCGCGCCTGCCCAAGCGGCGAGTGCTCCCCCAATCGCGCCTGCGATATGGTCATAGCCTGGCGCGATGTCGGTTACCAGCGGGCCGAGTACGTAGAACGGCGCGCCGTCACACAGCGTCTGCTGCATCTCCATCTGCGCACGAACCTGGTGCATCGGCACGTGCCCTGGGCCCTCAACCATCACCTGCACCCCGGCATCTCTGGCACGACGCACCAACTCGCCTAGCGTGACCAGCTCCTCGATCTGAGCCTGGTCGCCGGCATCTGCGAGGCACCCAGGACGCAACCCGTCACCCAGGGACAGGGTCACGTCATGCGCGTGTGCGATGTCGAGCAAGTCATCGAACCGCGCGTACAGCGGGTTCTCCTCGCCGCTGCGCAGCATCCGCGCGGCGAGCAGTGCTCCGCCACGGCTCACGATGCCCAGGCGGCGTCCTTGCTGTCGGAGCAGGCCCAGAGCCCTCCGAGTGACGCCGCAGTGGACGGTGACGAAGTCCACGCCCTGCTCCGCATGCCTTGAGATGGCCCCGAACAGCGCGTCGTCGGGGATCTCTGCGGGGGACTCGGCTCCGGCGTCCAGGGCCTCCACAGCGGCCTCGTAGATCGGCACGGTTCCGAGGGGTACGGGGCACAGGGCCAGCATCCGCGCGCGGATCGAGGCCAGGTCCCCCCCGGTGGAGAGGTCCATTACGGTGTCTGTCCCTGCCGCCAGAGCGGTCGACAGCTTCGCGATCTCAAGGTCGATGTCGCACAGGTCGGGAGAGGTCCCGACGTTCGCGTTGACTTTGACCCGAAGCCCGGCGCCGATCCCCTTGGGTACGAGCCCCGTGTGGCCGGGGTTTGCCGGGATCACGACGGAGCCTGCGGCTACACGCAGTCGCAGCTCTTCGGCATCGCCCGCCTCGTCGAGGGCAACTGCGAGGACCTCCGGGGTAACCTCCCCATTGCGAGCTCTCTCTAGCTGAGTCATGGCTCAACCACCTCCGCAATCCGGCGCACCTTGGCCACTACCTCCGACGGGGTGCGGCCGAGGATACGGACTATCGGCTCCTTGCCCTGCCCCCCAAGGTCGAAGATCGCGTCCGGTGGCTCCTGACGGTTCGCCAGCGCCTGGCGCACGCCCCAGTCGAGCGAGGAGCCCTCGCGGTCATGCACGTCAGCCGGCTCGTCGTCGCGACAGAACGACGCAAGCTCAAGGCCGGCCCTGCGACAAGCGGCGATGATCCTCGGTTCACAGCGCACGTTCATCGCGGCACGCATCTCCGGAAAGTAGTGCATCACGGCGAGAACCACACTGGCCACATGGCGTGAGGCACCGAACTCCGGCGGGGCGACGCAGTGCATTGTCCCCCCGATGTCCGTGATTCGTCCGGGGAAGGCCGCTACATCCCGGCCGGTAGCCGCGTACGGAAGGGCATAGCCGATGTTCGAGCGCACCTCAGGTACCAGCCAACCCAGAGCGCATGTCCGGAGCTCTGCCATGGCGGACGTGAGCTCATCCAGGACGCTGCGCTCTCCCTGAGACCAAGCGAGAGGGTTGACCGGCCCGCGGCCCGCACCGACCGCAACGCCCGCCTCGATGGCGCCATGAACGAGCTGCTTCGCGAGGCGCGCCACTCGGACCAACTCCGCCCCGGTAGGCTCGGTGTCCGCAGAGACGTGCGATGCGAGGAGCGTCGCGAGGGCGGAGGAAAAGGTGCAGCCGGTACCGTGTGTAGTCCTGGACTTGGCACGCGGAGCGGAGAGCCGGTGGTAGCGGCAACCGTCCCACAGCACATCCACGGCATCGCCCTCAAGGTGCCCACCCTTCACCAGGACCGCGCGGGGACCCATCTCCGCGATGGCTGAGGCGGCACGTTCCATCTCGTCGACGGTCCCGACAGGCTGGGTGGTGAGTGCCGCGGCCTCCGCAAGGTTCGGCGTCACGATGTACGCGAGTGGCAGGAGCTCGCGGGCGAGGGCTTCGCACCCATCGGGGTCCAGCAGCCTATGGCCACTCTCCGCGAGCATCACCGGGTCCACAACGAGCCGGCGGACACCGTGCCGACGGAGGCACTCGGCGACCGTGAGGACGGTCGCCGCGGACGCCAGCATGCCGGTCTTCACCCAGTCCGCCCCGATGTCTCCGAGGACTGCGTCAATCTGCGCGGCCACGACCGAAGCCGGCACCTCGTGCACCGCAGTCACGCCGAGGGTGTTCTGGGCGGTGACCGCGGTGATCGCGCTCATACCGTAGCCACCCAGTGCGGCGATGGTCTTCAGGTCCGCCTGGATGCCCGCGCCGCCGCCCGAATCCGAACCGGCGATGGTCAGGATCCGTCTCATGCCCCTTGCTCCAGCCTGGCGTTGACGAGCTGAGCCACTTTCTCCCCGGAGAGGAGCATTCCGCCGAAGATCGGTCCCATTCGGAAGGAGCCCCACGTGGCATTCGCCGACATCCCAGCCACATAGAGGCCGGGGAATACCTCCCGGGTATTCTCGATCGTCGCCTGTTCGGCCCGCTCCGCCCACAAGGGCCTCTGGCCCTCAATCCGTCCGCTCGGAGTGAGGAGGCGTTGTCCGCTTCGCTCGGCCTTCCCCTCGACCATGCGGACGACGTCGGTGTCGTGCCCTGTGCAGTCGATGACATAGCGCGACTCAACCGACAGCGGGTCAACGTGCAGCCCAGCCATCTGGACCGCGGTCCAGTTGATCACAATGCCGGCCAGACGCTCCTCGCGTAGCACCACATCCTCGACACTCACCAGGTTCAGGAACGTCGCGCCCGCCTGCACGGCCCTGTGGCAGAGGCCCGTCACACACTCGACGGAGTCGGCCGTGTGGTAGCCCTCCGTGAACTCGCGCGTCCGAATGCCGAAGGCATCCAGGATCCGCTTGGCTTCGGACTGCACCACGATCTCGTTGAACATCATCCCGCCGCCCCACATCCCGCCACCGACGCTGAGCTTGCGCTCGAACACGACGACCCTTCGGCCGGCTTTCGCGAGATCATGCGCGGCGACTATCCCTGCGGGTCCTGCCCCAACGATGGCGACGTCAATATCGATGCAGGCAAGCAGCTTCTCCGTATAGCGCTCAATGATGGCACGTGAGATGACCCTCTCATCCAGACCCATGGCGGTACACTCCCCCGTCCAGGCCAAAGCCGCAGGGCTCAGGTACGATCGGGCCAGGCACGTCAGGGGTACGCGCGAACACCAGGGGGATGGGGTGCAGGGACGCTCGTCGCCGGGGCCGACACAACGACCAGATCGATGGCTTCCCTGCGGCGGCATTACCCGCATCAGGTTCGGAGGGTTGGACGGGATCCCCGTCCTCTCAGCCGCACCAACGGCACCCCTAGCGTTCGGCTGCCCACGCACAGACGCCCGGGCGAGACCTACCCAGGATGATAGCACACTCCAGGATGACACGGGGAGACGAATGCCGCGCGGCGGTCCCACGCCTCGCAGTTGCTACTCCCCCGCGAGGATGAGGTCGACGCGGTGGGCGACGTCCTTGAGGTAGGCTTCGTCGCCCCCGCCAAGCTCGGTGGTGAACCAGCCCTGGTAGCCGACTTCGTCGAAGGCGCGCATGACCTCGGGCCAGTTGATGTCCCCATCGCGAAGCATCACGAACTGGTTCCCCTCGCGCTTGAAGTCCTTGAGATGGACCTTGGCGATGCGCGGGCCGAGGGCGCGGACCCAGTGCTCGGCCCAGCCGAACTTCACCATGTTCCCGCAGTCGAGATACGCGCGCACCCAGGGGGTGTCGAACTCGTCCACATAGCGCGCGAACTCGACCGGGCTGAGGAGGAAGTTGTTCCAGACGTTCTCGATGGCGATGATGACCCGAAGCTCCTCGGCCAGGGGGACGACCTTCCGGATGTTCTCCTGGCTGCGCGTGTAGGCGTCGCCGTAGGCCGTCTCCGCGTTGACGACTGCCGGCACGAGCAGCACGGCATCGCACCCCGCCGCCTTCGCCGTGCGGAGGGCGTTCTCGATCTCCGAGATGCCCTGCTTGATGACCGCCGGATCGGCGCTGGACATGGGCGCTCCCCAGCCGCCGTAGATCACGGAATGCAGGATGACTCCCGCCTTGTCGGCGGCGTCCTTCATCTCCGACGCCGACTGCGGGCCGACGGGGCCGATCTCCAACCCGTCGAAGCCGACCTTCCGCGTCAACTCCATCCGCTGCGCCAGGTTCAGGTCCCCGGGCAGCATTCCCGATACCATGGCCTTCATACGCCGCGCTCCTCCCTGCAGAACATAGGACGGCGCGCCGGGCACCGCCTTCTCTCTTTCGCCGCCCCCGGCTGCCGGGGGCGTGTAGACATAGGCATCCGCCCCGGATGCCGCGATCAGCCCCAGACCGGCCGCGGCTGTGGCACTTCGGATGAAGTCGCGTCTCCTCATCGGGCCATTCTCCTCTTCACGCGCACGATGAACCCTCAGCGCACGGCTTGGCCGCGCGCCCGCGGGACGCCCCGCGATGGCAGTCACAGGGCCAAATCTTCCGCCATGGCGCGGCCAGTCCTCCTCGGCCGCTACAGTCGCCTCACCGCTCGGCGGCACCATTCCGCGGCGCGGCGCGCATGGCCCTCCCGCGAAAGGTGGAAGCCGCCGAAGACGACCCCGTACCATACGGCTACATGGAACCACGTGAAGTTGTCGTGCGGGATCACCGCGCCGGGCACATGGGCGAAGAGGGCGGTCGTGCGCACCATGACCTCGACGAGCACGCTGTTGACGTGGTTCAGGCACCAGGCCCACCCGGGCATCCACCACACCACAACGCACGCGACGGCGCTGCACACTGTCAGGACGCCGGCCGCCGGGACGACGATCAGGTTCGCGACAAGCCCTGAGATGGAGGCCTGCTTGAAGTAGTGGAGCAGCAGAGGGGTCGTCATCACCCAGGCGGCCAGATTCACGCGGAGGATGATGGCGCCCCATTGGCGGCGCCACAGACGCCCGCGGATCTCCTCAGGCACCTCGCCCGGCGCCCGCCGCCGCGCCTCCGGCACGAAGACGGCGATCCCAACCACGGCAGCCACGGATAGCTGGAACCCGACGTTGAAGACGGAGTAGGGGGAGATGAGCATCAGAACCGTAGCCGCAGCCGCGAGGGCGGCGATGATGTCGTAGTCACGCCGTGCGCCCAGCGCGAAGGCCGCGAGTCCCCCCATCACCGCCGCCCGGGCAACGCTGGCTTCGGCGCCGGCCAGCAGCGTGTAGAGCGCCACTGCCGGGACGCACAGGCTGAGCGCCAACCACCTGCGACGGCTCCCGGCACGCCGGGTCAGGGCGAAGATCAGCGCCGCAACCAGGGCGACCTGGCTCCCGGACACCACGAGCACATGGATCGTGCCCGCCCGTCGGAAGTCCTCCTCGATCACCTTCGGCAGCGTCACCGAGCGCAGGCCGATGACAGTGGACAGCATCAGGTCGGTGGTGAGCGAGGGATACGCCCGCGGCATGGTGGCCAGGATGGCGCCGCGCATCCGTTCGCGCACCCGCGCGATCCCGCCCATGAGCCCGCCGACCGTGCCCGGCAGTACGCGGACATCGTCGGCGCGCACAAGCTGGTACGCACCGTAGCGACGCCGGTAGAAGGTCAGGGCGTCGAAGCCGTCATCGCGGGTCTCCGAGTCGAGAATCCGCAGCCGGCCGGACACTTCGACCTTCCGGCGCACGGGCACGGTCGGCGACCGTCGGAAGACGCTGACGACAACGTTGCCGTCCACCGGTCGGACCTGCCCGCCTTGCTCTGCCCGGAGGGCGTGGAGGACGAACTGGCGCGAGCCCTGGCCCATGGGGAGCGTCGTCGTCGCATAGCCCTGGATGGTGACGTCGCCCGGCGCGATCTGTTGCCTGGGGTGGGTGTCCGGGATTCGGGCGTCATAGCCGAGGCACGCACAGCCCAGCGTCGCGCTCACGAACGCCACACCGAGCCCGCGAAGCCCGGCGTTCCGGCGGCCCAGCACCATCGCGAGCAGCACTCCCGCGATCAGCATGTCGCCCAGGAGGAATGCCGGCAGGACGACGTGGTCCGCAACGACACACCCCAATGCGAACGCCACCGCGACGATCGTGATCGGTCGGCCGGCCATGGTGCCGATAGGTTCCGCGGGCCGCCCGCTGCGCCCTCCGGCCTACTCATGGGCACGGCGTCCCGGGCCACACGATCGGGCGCGGACTAGTACCCGCGGTTCCTTGGATAGGTCTCGTACCTCTTCTGCTGGTCCGCGTCCACGTCGTACTTGCCGACCTCCTCGGCCGACGGGGGGTTCAACGGACGAACGATGCGGAAGCCGACATGGTAGGCGTCGGTCAGGTACCAGATGCTCTGCGGGATCTGCGGGTCATTCTGCTTCCAGCTCGACACGGAGCCGACGCGCGAGGCGCTGCGCAACTCGGCCGCATCGCTGCTGTAGCATCCACCGCGGACCACGCGACCCCACTCCTTGTCCGGCATCTCCATGTAGCCTTTGGCGGGCTGCTCGGCAGGCACCGTGTAGCCGTCGGCGGTGAACTTGTCAAGCACCCACTCCAGCACGTTCCCGTGCATGTCATAGAGGCCCCAGGCGTTCGGCTGCTTCTGCCCGGGCGGGTGGGTGTTGTCACTGCTGTTCTCGAAGTACCACGCATAGTCGCCAAGCTGGGCGGGGTCGTCGCCGAAGCAATAGGCGGTGGTGGAGCCGGCGCGACAGGCGTATTCCCACTCGGCCTCGGTCGGCAGGCGGTAGTAGCGACCGGTTTTCGCAGAGAGCCACTTGCAGTAGACCTTCGCGGCGAACTGGGTCATGCAGATGGCCGGGTAGCCCTGGCGCCCCATACCGAAGCTCATGTCCAGATAGGGCGGCGTCGGCATGGTGATGGCGTCGGCGAGACGGTCCCACTCGGTCGGCTCACCCGTGTCCGCCTTGCGCCGGTCCTTGTCGACACCCATACCCCAGAGATCGTACTCCTCCCACTTCACCTCGTATCTGCCCATCCAGAACGGCTCGATCTGCGCCTGAAACTGCGGGCCCTCCGACGGCTTGCGACCGGCCTCGCCGTCCGGGCTGCCCATGGTGAAGACCCCACCCGGGATCGGCATCATGTCGAACTGGACGCTGCTGCCGGGTACCACTTCCGCATAGGCCTTCATCTCCGCCTCGGTCGCCGCCACAGCGTCGGGCAGATCGACCGCGGGCGGCAGCCACTCAGTGGTCGGCACGATGGCCGGGTTCAGCGCGGGCGCGGCTTCCTGTCCTCCCACCGGCACGCCGGCGAGCCACACGACGGTGCCCACCAACGCTGCCACGAACAGCGCGGGAGCCACCCTGACGCCCGGCCGGCGAACGAAGCTGTCGATACTCCTCATCCTGCGGTACCCCTTTCACAACATGCGCCAAGCAGTCCCGGCCCCCGACGGCGGGAGCGCAGGCAGTTTCCCTCACTATCGCGGCCCATCCAATGTGGCCCGCTTCACGCACCCTTCGGCCACCAAGCGCGCCCATCCCGCGGACGCGTAGGTCTCCTCGCCGCGGCCCAGGTCGCGCACATAGAGCGACGCGGTCCCGCGCTCTGCTCTCAGACGTTCGAGACCCTCCTTCGGGTCCAACACGCAGAGAGCCGTCGCCCAACCATCTGAGGTCATTCCATCGGGCGCGACAACGGTGACGGAACGCCGCCCCGTCAAGCCGATGCCCGTTCTGGGGTCCACGATATGCGAGTAGCGCACGCCGTCGATCTCCAGGGCCTGGTGCGCGTCGCCCGATGTCGCGACAGTCGCATTCGACAGGACCAGGTAGCTCTCTGGCTTCTCTTCCGGGTCCAGAGAGGCCACGGCGACGCGCCATCCATCGGCCCCCGGCGGAGCGTCGCCCATGGAGATCTGGCCTCCCGCATCGACGAGAGCACATGCAACGCCCGCGTCGGTGAGGGCACAGAGCGCCTCGTCGGCCACGTACCCCTTCGCGATGGCACCCAGATCGATACGCATATTCGGCCTCAGGAACTGAATGCTGTGATGCCCCGTGTCGAGGCGGAGGAACTGGTACCCGACACGCGCCAGAGCCTCCTGTATGCGCGCGGGGTCCGGCATGCGCTTGAGTGTTCGCGCTTGGCGCCAGAGTCGCACCACGGGGCTGATCGTGACGTCCAGCGCCCCATCGGCTTCGCGGGAGATCTCCTGCGCTCGCCAGAGGACGCGCCACAGATCCTCGCTCACGGGAACGGGCGCCCCGCCTGCGGCTTCCGCGCACACACGAAGGAGCTCGCCGTCCGGGTTGTAGTCGCTGAGCGCGGAGTCCAGCTCGTGCACGCGCTCGAATGCCGAGTCAGCGGCTGCCTCGGCCGTCTCGGTGCCCGCCGCGTACAGAACAATACGGACCGACGTACCCATGGCAGCCTGCCTGAACTCGAACCGTTGGAGGGCGGGCTCAGGACCGTCGGCCCACGATGCGGCGAGAGTCGCCAGGCACAGCAACATGGCTCTCATCGGGCAAGTCCCATCTCGGGTTGCCTGCACCCGAGCGGGGCAGGGAGGCCCCAGTATAGCCCGGCCGCGCGGTCATTTCCACTGCGTGGGGATGACCCTCCGAGGCGCGGGGCGAGCGTAGCGCACACGCGGGTACCCGAGCATTAGGAGGGCAACCATCACGCGGCCTGCCGGCACATCCAGGGCCGTCGCAACACCCCTGGCCGCGCTGGCTGCGTAGGTGACGTACCCGTTGTGGCAGCTCCCGACACCGAGCGTCTCCGCGTAGAGAGTCGCATTGTGCGAGGCGAGCCACGCGTCCCCCTGGCCCATGGGGTCCCGGGCTGGCGCGGTGAAGCCGAGGAGAGTCCGGCAATGGTAGAGGAGGCGGTCCTCCCCTTCCCGAGGTGTGACGAGGAACTGCACACCGGCGCGCAAACGGGGCAGCCCCTCGGCCGACCGGCCCGATAGCCGCCACATCCAGGGGAAGTAGAACCGCTCCGACTGCGCCAGCAGGCCCTTGTAGTGGCTGATCGTGGCGTCATAGATCCGCTGGAGGCAGTCTGCACTGCGGTACACGATGGCCTCAACGGGTCGGGCGTTCTTCGCGCTGGGAGCGCACGATGCGGCGTCGAGGATTGCGCACAGGTGCTCCTCGGACACAAGCTCGTCGCGGAACTCCCGTACGCTCCGGCGCATCGTGAGCAGGCCCATCATCGCGTCGGGCTCGACCCGCTCAGGCCGGCGGCCGTCCCCAGCCAGGCCTTCGAGGTCGAGCACGGTGATCGCGCCTGGCGGACACACGGCGTAGCAGTGCCCGCACTGCAAGCAGTGCCCGTGGAGGCGCTCATCGATCTCCGGCCCAGGCTGGACGATCCCGACAGGGCACACCTGGCTGCAGAGGTCGCACTGAGTGCACCGCTCCGTGTCGATCCGGATCATTCCGGGGCCTCCTTCACCGCCGCCACCCGGCTCCATCAACAGGCCCGCCACAGGGACGCTCCGTCTCAGACGGCGCCGCTCCGCAGCCATCGCTCAAGCTCGGCGCCAAGCTCGATGCCCGTGTGGACGTTGCCGGGCCATCCCAGGCCGTCCAGGCACGTGAAGTTGACGCTGTGCTCCGAACCATCCGGCAGCCGGTACGTGATGAAGGGGCGTCTGCCCTCGCGACAGAGGGCGAGCCGCGACCAGAACTGCGCGAGGGCGCACCGGACCAGTCCCACCTCAGTGATCGCGGCCCTGGGAATGTGGAACGAGGTCTTGACGCCGTAGAACTCCACTTGTTGGGGTGCGAGGCGAAGGAACCCGAAGTCCTCGCTGCTGTCGCCCCCCTTGCCTGAATGGAGGGGCCTGGTCTTGCCGCGGGCGTACCCTATGCGCCAGTCCCGCGCGAAGTCGGTTCCGTAGTATGCGCCGAGCTGCTCGTACATCGGTCGGCGGATCCGCCGGTAACTGCTCAATGGGAATCCAAAGCGAGCCGTCAGGAACGTGTTGGCAGCACAAGCGACCACGAAGGCGAGCATGACCCCCGCAGGGCCGATCGTCACATGCCCGAGGTAGGCAAGTGGAGCCCACAGAGTGAGCAGTACAGGGACGCCGGCCAGTGACGCCACCCACTGCAGCGACGTTACCCTCGCATAGAGGTCGGCCGGGTTCGCGGATGGTGCGGCCGGGCTTGGCGGCAGATAGGGCACATCGCCGGGAGTGGGGGCGCCATGGTTGCTGGCGCCAGGCTGGTCATCCATCGTGGGGGCCTCCGTTCGGCGGCGCGCCATCATTCGCCAACGAGAGCCATCAAGCATCGGCGCAGGTCGCTCAAGCATCAGCCCGAGTCGGTCCCGCTCCGCATCCATCGCCCAAGCTCGGCGGCCAGCTCTCTGCCCTTGTACATCATGCCCGGCCACCCGAAACCATCCATGCACTCGAAGTTGAGGCTGTGCACCGATCCATCCGGCAGTCGGTAGGAGAAGAACGGCCGGCGGTTGGCCAGGCATAGCGCCACTGCCGACATGAACAGGGCCTTCCCGCACCGCGCGAGACCCGTCTCCGTGATGACCGCCCTCGGAATGTAGAACGAAGTCTTCACGCCGTAGAACTCGATCTGCTGGGGGGCGAGGCGAAGGAAGCCGAAGTCCTCGCTATCGTCTCCGCTCATGTCCGCGAAGAAGCCGCGGTTCTTCCCCCGTGCATAGCCCACGCGCCAGTCCTGTGCGAAATCCGTGCGGTAATACCCGCCGAGCTGCTCCAGCATCGGCCGACGGATTCGACGGTAGCTGAACGTCGATGGCCCCATGCGAGCGGTGATCAGCATGAAGGCCCAGAAGCCGACCGCAAGGCCGATAAGGACTCCCGTGGGGCCCCAGAGTACGTGCCCGATCAACCCGAAGAGCACGTCGAGCAGAATGAGGAGAGGCGCACCCATCACGCCCGCCACGAACGACATGGTGGTTGTCTTCGTGTAGAGGTCCGCCGGGTTGATGACAGGCCCGCTCGTCGCGCCCGGCGGTATGTACGGAACCGCCTCGGCTGGCTGATCGCGCATCGCCTCGGTATGTGACGGGTCGTCCATGCTCGGCTCCTCTGCTCCGCTCAAACCTGTCACCGCGCGAGGTACTCCCGCGGGCCGGTACGGTAGTAGTCCTCCCCGTGGATGTCATTGACCACGATCACCGGGAAGTCCTCCACAACCAGCCGGCGGACGGCTTCCGGCCCGAGGTCGTCGTAGGCGATCACCTCGCAGGACACGATGCGCTTTGACAGCAGCGCGGCCGCGCCGCCCGTCGCTGCCAGGTAGACGCCGCGGTAGCGCTGGAACGCTTCGATGACCTCCGCCGACCGCGCCCCCTTCGCGATCGCTCCCTTGAGGCCCTCGGCAAGCAGCCTCGGCGTGAATGCGTCCATGCGATAGGCCGTCGTCGGGCCCGCGGAGCCGATCACCTGTCCCGGTCGCGCGGGCGTGGGGCCGACGTAGTAGATGACCTGGCCGCGGATGTCGAACGGAAGGTCGTCGCCGCGATCGAGACATTCGACGAGTCTCTTGTGGGCCGCATCCCGAGCGGTGATGAGCACCCCCGATATGAGCACACGATCCCCCGCGCGCAACGCCGCCACGCTTTCATCCGTGAGCGGGGTGGTGATACGAACAGGCTCGCGGTCCTTGCCGCTTTGCGCGCTTGCCATCGAGCCGCCCCCTCTCCTACAGCACGGCTTCGCGGTACCGGGCCGCGTGACAGTTGAAGCACACCGACACCGGAAGACTGGTGATATGACACGGCGCCCACTCGATGTGGACGGCGAGGGCCGTCGTGCGTCCGCCCAGGCCCGACGGACCGACGCCCGTCTCATCGACCGCCTCGAGCAGATCGCGCTCCAGCGCCGCCATGATCGGGTCCGGCGAGACGGAGCCGACCGGGCGGAACAGCGCCCGCTTCGCGAGCCAGGCCGAGCCGTCGAACGTCCCGCCGATCCCGACGCCGATCACGGTGGGCGGGCAAGGGTTGGGGCCGGCCTCGCGAACGCAGTCGAGCACGAAGGCCCTCACGCCCTCCGCCCCTGCCGCGGGGGTCAGCATCTTGAACCGCGACATGTTCTCGCACCCGCCCCCCTTGGGGAGCACCGCGATCCGGACCTGCTCGCCGGGCACCAGCTCGACGTGCAACGACGCAGGCGTGTTGTCGCCGGTGTTCACTCGGTCGAGAGGATGCCGCACGATCGACTTGCGGAGGTAGCCCTCGCCATACCCGCGACGCACGCCGTCGTTGATCGCGTCGTCCAGCCGTCCACCCTCAAGATGGACGTCCTGCCCCAGCTCCACGCGAATGGCGGCGACGCCGGTGTCCTGGCAGATCGGCCGCTGTTCCTCACGAGCGATCCTCGCGTTCTCCACGAGCTGTTCGAGGATGTCGCGGCCGATGGGGGAATCCTCGACGTTGAGCGCTGCGGCGAACGCTTGCAGCACGTCGTCGCCCAGCACGTAGTTGGCCTCGATGCACAAGTCACGCACCGTGTCGGCGACCAGTTGCCAGGATATCGTCCTCGTGCGTGTCGCCTCCCCTCACCAGGTCTCGTTCCGCCCCGATTCACAGTATGGTAGCCCATATCCTGCCATATCATGCGACGACGTCGACGGGGGAGTCTGGAGGACGAAGGCAAGTTGGCGTCCGTCATGCCCTCGGGTGCCGCAACGCGTACTCCTCGCGGAGGAAGTCGGCCGTGACGTGGGTGTAGAGCTCGGTGGTCGAGATGCTGCTGTGCCCGAGCATCTCCTGGATGGCCCGAAGGTTAGCGCCGCCCTCAAGCAGATGTGTCGCGAATGTGTGACGCAGTGTGTGGGGGCTGATGCGCCGGGGGTCGAGGCCCGCCTTCAGGGCGTGGCGCTTGACCATGATGAACAGCGTCGTGCGCGAGAGGCGACGCCCTCGGTTCGAAAGGAACAGCGCCGTCTCACTGGGCGACGTTGCCAGGCCGAAGCGCGCGTCGGCCAGGTACTTCCGGATCAGGCAGACCGCGATACGGCCCAGGGGAACGAGTCGCTCCTTGTCCCCCTTGCCACGGCACCGGACAAAGCCCCCCTGGAATGCCACGTCGCCGAGATCGAGCCCTACGACCTCCGAGACGCGCATGCCGGTAGCATAGAGAGTAGTCAGGACTGCCGCGTCCCGCAGGCCCGTGATCGTCTCTTCGTCGGGCTGGTGAATGAGCCTGAGGGCCTCCTGCACCGTGAGGGCGTGCGGAAGGCGGCGAGGGAGCTTCGGGCTGGGCACTCCGCTGAAGGGCAGGTGGGACAGGTGGCCCGACGCGACCAGGAAGCGCGTGAAGCTTCGGCAGGCGCTGAGCTTGCGCGCGATCGTGGACTTCGCCAGCCCGGTCTCGGCGAGGTGGAGCCCATACCGCTCGCACACGTCAGGCGTCAACGAAGCGACATCGCCGTCGGTGCGCTCGACGATGAGACCCGCGAACCCGGCCAGGTCGGAGCCGTAGGCCGCGACCGTGTGCTTCGAGCTCTGTCGTTCCACCAGCAGATAGTCGAGGAACAACTGCACCGCCGCGTCGATGTGCACCGGGTCACCTCACCATGCAGGCCGCGGCCTCGGAAGCGTCCGACGTGGTGCCTGCAGCCGCCCCTCAGCCCTGCAAGGTAGTCTCACCGAGCGCGGCGACTCCGCGCGGGGCTAGCCACGCGGGACTGTCCCGCCGCGGGGCATACCCACCCCACCAGGCTGCCCAATCCGAACGTGACGGCGGCGACGAGGGCCCCGGGGAAGTGCCCCTCGCGCAGCCACGTGCGCGCGAACAGACAGGCCAGCACGACCGTCAACGACTGGACCACCACCCATAGCACGGTCCATGCGAGCCACGGGTCGTCCCTCCCGGGTGTCGCCATAACGGCGTCGCCCGAGCGCTGTCGGCCTCCGCCAGCTTCGGTCAGGTGGTGGTCGGCCAGCAAGCTCTGACTGGGACCAACAGGGGTGTGTACACGACTCATCGAAGCACCTCCCGGCCCGTTGGGCACGGAACCGCGACGCCAGGGCCGGGAAACAGCGAAGCGTATCGTGGGGACGCGGCCTTTCCGGTGCGCGGAGCTGACTCCGCTCCGTCACGCCCTCAGCGTCGCGTCCCACTGACTCGACAAGTGCTCCGTGATGCGTTGTACGGCCGCGTCGACCTGCTCGTCCGTCAGCGTTGCGTCCGCCGAACGGAAGGACAGCGAGAATGCGAGGCCCTTCTTGCCGGCTGGGAGCTGCCGCCCCTCATAGAGGTCGAACAGCGCCACCTCCGCGAGATGCTCGCCCCCGACGGCGCGAATCGCCTCGCGGATCTGCCCCGCGGCGACCGCCGAGTCGACGACGAAGGCCATGTCGCGCGCCACATCGGGGAAGCGCGGGACCGGCCGGTAACGCTCCGCCGCCGGCTTAGCCTCGACAAACGGCTGTACGTCGATCACTGCGAGCATAACGTCACCCGACGCGCCGTAGTTCGCCAGGACATCCGCATCGACAACACCCAGACGGCCGACCTCCGCGCCGTCGTACATCGCCGCGGCGCACGAACCGGGCTTGAACGGCGCACCGTTCGCACGCATCAGAGACCACTGACCCGGGCACAGCCGCAGCAAGAGCGCCTCGACCATGGCCTTGAGGGCGTGGAAGTCGTACCGCGACACTTCCGCGGGCGCGTTC
>Ga0315288_10001353_pt1 | contig 31646 bp, 27 predicted proteins | sample YL17G11_20_MG_FD_203454 | JGI IMG/M metagenome (GOLD analysis project Ga0315288, IMG submission 203454) | Sediment microbial communities from Yellowstone Lake, YNP, Wyoming, USA - YL17G11_20 | ecosystem: Environmental > Aquatic > Freshwater > Lake > Sediment | place: USA: Wyoming | collected...
AACTCGCGCGACGTCAACTACCGCGTCCACGTCGAGAACGGCGAGACCTACCCGAACGAGTACTGGTTCGCGAACGACCTGTACGGCCGGCAGAGCCGCTGAGAGGAAATGCGAAGACGGTGCCCGGATTATGAGGCCGAGCGCGTCCGACAAGAGCGCGAAGAGCTTACAGCCGACAGCTTACAGCTCACAGCCCGGAAGAATGAGAGATGTCAGAACCGACGGGAGCCGTTAGCCGTGAGCCGTAAGCTGATAGCGCACTTGCGCCAAATCGCGGCAACGGACAAGCAGGTTGACCGTTGGTGTATGAGTTGTACGGATTGACACAAGATGAGATGTGGGTCGTCAAAGGTGCTGCCGACAGCTCGCGACCAGAAACACGGACATCCGACAAGAAGAGAAAGGAGAAAACGTGAAACAAGCACTACTGTTGGCGATTGTCGCCGCCAGTCTGAGCACGGTCGCTGCGGCTCCTGAACCCAGCGGCTTCGGACTGGGTTTCATCGCCGGCGAACCGACCGGGCTCAGTGCCAAGACCTGGACCGGCAGCCGCATCGCGTTTGATGCGGCGGTCGCGTGGTCGGTCTACCGCTACGCGGCGCTGCACGTCCACGCCGACGTGCTCTGGCATACGCGCAACATGATTCGAGATGACTTCGGCTTCCTGCCGCTCTACGCCGGCCTGGGTGGTCGGGTGAAGCTCTCCAGCGGCAGCAACCAGCTGCTCATCGGCGCGCGAATCCCGCTCGGCGCAGAGTACGTCTTCCCGATTCTTCCGCTCGGCGTATTTCTGGAAGTCGTCCCGATTGTTGACCTGATCCCGGCAACCGGCTTCAATTGGAATAGCGCGGCCGGGATTCGCTACTACTTCGTCCCACAGGGCAAATAGACGCACGGACGTCACAAGATGTTCCGGCCGGGGCCTGAGCGCAACCGTGCTCACGCAGACCGCGCAGGAGGTCTTCCTTTGGACTCCGCCGGGTCCGTAGCCGACGCCCCTTCGACCGGGGGAGATAGTCCGGTCACAAACGCCAGCAGGAGGGCTTCCCCTCTTGCTGGTTGCTCTTTGGGCAAAAATCGGCTACAATTGTGGGGTGGGACGTTGAAGGCAAGTCTCGAAAGGAGTTTGTCATGACCACTGAAGAACGTTTGGAGTTGCTGGAGAAGGAGCTGGCCGGCGCAAAGCGCCGCAGCCGGGTGCTGGTCGTGGCGACTTCGGGAGGAGGATAATGGCAGTGGGAACATCAGCTGAAGACACCGAGGCGCATGTTGGACAGCGGGGGCTCTCTCCCTGTTTCCGCTTGACTGATAGACAGAAGAACACGGAGCGTCCCCGAGTGCCAATTCTTACAGACAGGAGTTCCGACATCATGAAGCAGACTTTCGTTGCCATTTTCGCACTGCTGGCCCTGCTGTTGTTCGGACCGGTGTCGTGGGCGCAGGCCGAAGGGCCGGAACAAAAGCCCGCCGGCTTGTTTCCAGTCGAAGTCGGCCTGAAACGGGGCTACATTGATAAAACCGGAAAGATGGTAATCAAACCGCAGTTCAATTGGGTCGGGAGCTTTTCTGAAGGGCTGGCCGCGGTCAACATTGGCGGGGCACCGGTCACCAACAGCGGACACGTACTCGACAGAGAAGGAGGCAAGTGGGGATATATCGATACGACCTGGAGGATAGTGATCAAGCCGCGATTTGCCCGTACCGGGTTCTTCTCCGAAGGTCTGGCACCGGTAAAGATTGGCGAAAATCAAGGAGGGTGGGGCTACATTGATCGAACCGGAAAGACGGCAATCAAACCGCAGTTTGACAGTGCCTTGCCATTCTCCGAAGGACTGGCGGCGGTAGCGACCGGCGCCGTATCTAGTGGCTGGGGTGATTCGAGACGCGGGAGATGGGGCTACATTGACGCAACCGGGAAGCTGGTAGTCAACCCGCAGTTTGACGCCGCCGGGAGTTTCGCCAGAGGCCGGGCACCGGTAAAGATTGGCGAACAGGAGGGCAAGTGGGGCTACATTGACAATACCGGGAGAATGGTGATCAATCCGCAGTTTGACAGCGCCGGGGCCTTCACCGAAGAGTTCGCAAAGGTAATGGTACGTAAGAACGATAAGATGTATGGCCTTATTGATACGACCGGGAAATATGTCCTCAATCTGGAATTTGACGAGATTGGCGAATTCTCTGAGGGAATGGCAGAGATAAGAAAGAAAGTCGGGTCCGTTGGGCCGCTTGGTTCTGAAGAGAGTGGCTATATTGACCGAGCCGGGAAGATAGTGATCGCACCACAATTCGATGAGGCTGAGGCTTTTTCTGAAGGGCTGGCAGCGGTAGCGACTGGCACCGTATTTGATATGTGGGATCGTCCGGTAGGCGGGTCGAGGTGGGGTTATATTGACAAAACCGGGAAGACAGTGATTGATATGCAGTTTCGAGATGCCGGTAGCTTCTTCAAAGGCATGGCGAAGGTAGCGATGGGCGAGAAGTGGGGCTTTATTGACAGGGCCGGAAAGGCAGTGACCGTAGTTCCTGAGTCCTTCGATAGTATCGGGGACTTTTTCGAAGGGCTGGCGGTAGCAAAGGTCAGCAGCCGGTACGGGTATATTGACATAACCGGGAAGATTGTGATCAATCCACAGTTTGATGGGGCCGAGGACTTCTCCGAGGGGCTGGCGCGGGTCACCGTTTCCAGGAAACCCGGCATAGGCGCTGCCGTACCCAAGAGGGGCTACATAGACAGGACCGGGGGATGGGTCTGGAAGCCGTCGAACTAACAGCATATTCCGTGAATCGCGTCCGTTTTCCCTCGAGAAACCTAGGAATCCCGGAGACGTAACAAGAGATTCCCGCTGGTCGAGTCAGGCTAGCGGACGCTGGAGTTGCACAAGAACCTGCCCAAGGCCCGCACCGTGCCCGACAGAACGAGACTGGTTCATGGTTCCTGGTTCTCAGTTCTTGGCAAGAAGCACGCCTCTCCGCTTACGGCTAACGGCCATCAAATCAATGCGGAACGCGGAATGATGAATGCGTAGCGACGGATGGACAAGAACGTAAGAGGTATCAGATGAGACCAACGAAACAAGACCGTTCAAAAAGCACTCCGGAGCGGCTCATCGCCTATTGCGGGCTGTATTGCGGGGATTGCCCGCGCTATGGCGGGCGGGTGTCGCGGCTGGCACGCGAACTGCGCCGGGAACTGGAAGACTCAGGCATGGCCCGGGCCGCCCGCACTAGGATAGCGCGGGTCGGCAGCTACAAGGCATTCGCCGCTTTCTGGGAGATGCTGGGCATGATTGCCGGATTCGAATGCCCGGGCTGCCGCAAGGTCGGCTGTTCGGTGACGTGCCGGATGCGACCGTGCTGCATCAAGCGCGGATTGACCGGCTGCTGGGAATGCGCGGAATTCGGATCTTGCCCGGAGTTTCGCTGGCTGCGCGTTGTACATGGCAAGGGCATCGCGCACAACCTGCGGGTGCTGGCGCGGAAAGGACCGAGGGAGTTTCTGCAAGGGAAGAGGTATTGGCTCAAGAAGAAAGTCAAAGGTCAAGAGTCAAAACTCAAAGGTCAAAAGTCAGAACCCAAAGGTTGAAGAGCAGAGAATAAGGGAGCAAGTGGAAGCCAAGACTCAAAGGTCAAGGGGCAAAAGGCAAAAGCCAAAGGTAGAAGAAGATGGAGCGAGAGGGAAGTCAGAAATCAGAAGTCAGAAGCTAGAAGGCAGAACTGCGAACCGAATTCGAATTTCGGACTTTGGGTTTCGGACTTGCGTTTTCGCGTGGTGCCTTTGTGTTGGAATGCTAGCGTAGGGTCTTCGCGGGTCTCCGCGGTTGCATGTGATGTGCCGGCGGACTATAATGTGGCATGAAGGAAGTGATTGTTCTCGTCGCTCACGGCTCGCCGCCCAACGACTTTCCGCCCGGCGAAACCGCGGAGTTGTTCGCTTCGCATGGCCGCCCTGCGGGCGCGGCAGGGGCGGAGCGGGACCGGCGGGAACTCCGCCATCGTGAGCTTGAGGCAAAGATGCGCGCGTGGCCCCGGACGCCGCAGAACGACCCGTTCTGGGCCGCTTCGGTTGAGCTGGGCCGAGTCCTAGCCCGAGTGAGCGGGAAAAATGTCTTTGTGGCCTTCAACGAGTTCTGTGCGCCGGGTATCGAGGAAGTCGTGGGCCAGGCAGTTGCGGCCGGCGCGACCGCCATTCTGGTGACCACGCCGATGCTGACGCCGGGCGGCGAGCACGCCGGACGGGATATTCCTACGGCGCTCAGCCAGGCGCGCGCGCGACATCCGGGCGTGGACATTCGCTATGTCTGGCCGTTTCCGGTCGAACGGGTAGCCGCGTTTCTGGCCGAGAACCTGAATTGTTGATTTGGCCAAAAGGAGTATCGTGAAGAAGACTGCTCTGTCCGTAGTAGTGTCGGTGGCCGCCAGCCTGGCTTTTTCCTGGAACATCGTGCCGGTCGACACCGCAGGAACCGCGGCGCGCGGCTGGTGGAATTCGATGGCGATATCCGGTTCAACTATCTCTGTCGGCTACATCGTCTATGTGAGCGGAACGCCGCTCCAGACCGCAATCCGGTATGCGCGGTCAACCGACTATGGTGCCAACTGGACGGTCGAGACCGTAGATACTGCCAGCAACTACGGCACCGGTTATGCGACACTCGGCTGGTTCCGGGGCGGGCTGGACCTTGACCCGGACGGCAATCCGCACATGGCCTACACCGTGGAAGCGAGTATCGGCTCGTTCTGCATGCACGCGAAGCGCACTGCGCCCGGTACTTGGAAGCTGGACACGATTGAGATGCGGACCTCCCAGCCACTGGTCTGCCATGACGCCGACATCAAGATTGACCCGCAGGGCCGGGCCCATGTGGTCTATACTTACTATGGTGTGAAGACCCGGTATGCGGTCAAGGACACGTCAGGCTGGACGATTCATGACGTGAGTCTGGACCCGGCCTATGGCGTCGCGCTGGCGCTCGATTCCGCACGAAACCCGCATGTCGCAATCGGTACGCTGAGCGATGTGCGCTATGCTTGGTCTACCGACCATGGCGCAAACTGGCAGACTGAAGTCGTGGACAACGGCTGGTGGCATGTTGACCTGTGCTTGGATGCGGTCGGCCAGCCGCTGATTGCCTATACGCACCTGAATGCTGCGATATGGTTTGGGCGTCGGACCGGTCCCAACAACTGGGCGACCGGCCAGGTTGATATCGGCGGCGGCAACTGCTGCCGGCCCTGCGTGTTCTACGATGCGCCGGGCGGGGAGATTCATGTCGGCTACTACCCAACGATGAGTTCACCGGACATCAAGCGCGCGGTCAGTTCAAATGGCGGCGGCAGTTGGTCGCTTGAAACGGTTTCCGGTACCGGCGGCGTCTATGCCAGCTCCAGTTGTCCGGACCTGGCCAAGACGGCGGACGGCACGTTCCTGGTTTTCGAGTCGCCCGGGTATGAACTCTCGATGGCGATTGACCGGACCGTCGGCTGTCCGGAACCGGTTGCCGGGCAGGAGCTTGAGTTGCGAATCGCACCCAACCCGGCAAGCCGGGTTGCCCGGATTGAGTTGGGCGGCATGGCTTTGGTTTCTGGCCTGGTGAGCGTCTTCGACCGGGCCGGCAAGCTCGTGGCAACCAGCGCGTTGCAGGGCGGCGAGTCCCGGGTTGATGTCCGCGGGCTGCGGAATGGCGTCTATTTCTGTCGCATCGGCGGCCGGGACGGACCGGTAGGCGCCAAGCTGCTGGTTCAGCACTAGCGCTCGTTCAGCGGTCGGTCCCTCGTCGGCTTGACTTGCCGCGGTTCGGCAATAAGATTACCCCGATGCTGGACAGTCCCTATCCTCAGATTGCGCCAACTCGGATGCGGCGGGAATCTGTGAAATGGGTGGAATCGGTGGATAGGGGTCGGTAGTGCGAATCAAGGAACTCCAGCTCTACGGGTTCAAGTCGTTTCCGCACAAGACCGTCATCAAATTCAGCCCGGGCATCAATGCCATCATCGGGCCGAACGGCTGCGGCAAGAGCAATGTCCTCGACGCCCTGCGCTGGGTGCTGGGCGAGCAGAGCTTCTCGCTGCTCCGTTGCGCCAAGAACGAAGACGTAATCTTCAGCGGCACGGCCCAGATTCCGGCGCTGGGCTACGCCGAAGTCCGCCTGATCATGGATAACCCGGGTGACCTGCCGAACTACGGCAGCGAAATCGAAATCCGGCGGCGCTTCTTCCGCTCGGGCGAGAGCGAGTACTTCCTGAGCCGCAACCTCTGCCGACTGAAGGACATCCAGGACGTGTTCTTCGACTCCGGCACCGGGACCAAGGCCTACAGCATCTTTGACCTGCGTTCGCTCCGCTCGATTATCGCGGGCGAACTCCGGCCGATGCTGGAGGAGGCGGCGACGCTGGCCAAGTACCGCTCGCGCAAGACCGAGTGCCTGCGCAAGCTGGAACTGACCGATACGGATTTGATCCGGTTGAACGACATCATTGCCGAACGCGAGCGTATCACCCGCAGCCTGAAGCGTCAGGCTTACCGGCTCTCGGGCTACAACCGGCTGAAGGGCGAGGAGAAGCGCCTGCGCCTGCTCTTGCTGCGCGAGCAGTACCTCACGGCCCAGGAACTGGAGCGCCAGGCCGCTGCGGCGCTGGCCGCGAGCGAGCAGTCGGACGCGCAGTTGCTGGCCAATCTGCAGCAGGCCGAAGCGGAACTGGAACGGCTGCACCGCGAGCTGGCGACCAGCCGGGAGCAGCGCGAGCAGTTGAGCTCTGAAGCCGAGGGCGTGCGCAGTCAATTGAGCCGCAACGAAAACCAGCGGGCGATTATCGAGAATGACCGCCAACGCTGGCAGAGTGAGGCCGGGCAGTTGAATGACGAGACGACGCGGCTGGACGCCGAGATTGCGCGCAAACAGGGCGAAAACCAGACCCGGCAGTCTGGCGTCGCGGAACTCGAGCGGCAGGAAGCCGCGCTCGCCGCGGAGCTCGAGCAACAGCGGGCTGCGACCCGTCAGCAGGAAGAGCGCCTGCTGGAGTTGCGCCGGCAGCGCGACCAGGAAAAGGAAAACGGCCGGGTCGAACTGGACGCGCGGGTCGAGCGGCAGCGCCGGATTCTGGCGTTGGAGGCGAACATCGCCAATGCCGAGGACTATCGCGCCCGGCTGAAGGCCGGCTTGCAGGAAACTGAGGCCCGGACACAGCAGGGCGAAACCGAGTTGGCCCGGAAGACTGAGGAACTTGGGGCCGCGACGCGCGAACTGGAACAGGCGCGGACAATGCTGGCGCGACATCGGCAGGAGCATGAGGCATCCCAGGTGCGGCTCGCCGACCTGACCGCCAACCGCCAGCAGTTGCGTGAGGAATTGATTGCCGCGCGCCAGGAACTGGGAATCCTGGCCCCGGCCGGTGACGAGCCCAGGCGGGCGGTGCTGAGCCGCGCGCTGGGCGCGCAGTTGCTGGGCAGCGTTAGCGAATTCCTTACCGTGCCGGCCGAACTGGAGCGGGCGGTCGAAGCTGCGCTGTATCCGATAATGGATTGCTTCATCGTCAATGCGGACTGCGGAATGTCGAATGCGGAATTCCGAAATCCACATTCCGCATTCCGAATTGAGTCTGCCCTAGCCGGGCTGAACCGGGAGACGCGGTGGGGTTTCATTATTGACAGTGGCCAAGTGGTCCAGGTGTCGAGTGGCCAAGTGTCCAAGCAAGGTTCGCTGGCCGGGCTGGTGCAGGTGAAGGAGAACGCGCCGGATATGCTCCGCCAGGCGCTGGAGCAGACCGTGCTCGTGGATTCGCTGGCCGATGCGTTCAAGAGTGCGCAAGAGCACAAGAGCGCAAGTGCGCAGGCAGGGGCAGACCCCTCGAATCCTGGAACCCTTGGCCCCCTGAACCCTACTTCCTTTGTCACCCGTGACGGCATTCTGCTCCGGCATGACGGGTTGATGGTTCTGGAATCCGCGAGCCAGGGCAAGCTCAGCCTTGAGCGCCGGGTTCGGGAACTGAACACCCGGGTTGCCCAGGCCGAGCAGCAAGGGACCGTGCTGGCCGCCGAACAGGAGAAATTGGGCAATGCGGTACATGAGTTGCGGCAGGTAATTGACCGTGACGATGCCCGGCTGCTGGAACTGGTCAATGTGCGCTCGGCACTGGATGCGACTCACAGCGCGGGCAGGCTGAGCCACGAGCAACTGCTGGCCGAATTGAGCCGGGAGCGCGCCGAACTGTACAGCGCCGCGGCGCGCGTGACCGAGCAGCAGGCACAGTTGCAGACGGTCCGGAATGAGCTGCAGGAACAGGATGCGCGCATCGGTGCGGCCGAGCAGCGCGCGGCCGCACTGGAACAGGAACTCGGCGCGCTTGAGCAGACCGTGAAGGAAGGGCTGGACCGGGCGACCCAGTTGTTACTGAATCTCACCCAGGGGCGTGAGCAGTTGAGCGGCCGGCGCACGCAGTTCGACCTGTACCGGCAGGACTGCGCGCGCGACGAGCAACGCCGGGCCGAGATTCGCCGGCGTCTTCAGGAGATTGAATCCGCGACCGCGGAACATGGTGCCAGCCTTACCCGGCTGTCCGCGGCCGACCAGGAATTGCGCGCCAGCCTGAACGCACTTGAATGCCGGCAGGGTCAACTGGACCTGTCAACCCTGACGCGGCGCGAAGAGGACCTGATGAAGAGCCTGCACGACCAGCGTCTCGCCCAGGAGCAGGCGCGCCAGCAGACCCTGGACCTGAAGTTGAAGAGTCTGGATACGGTCCATCGCCGGACGGAAATTGAGCAGGAAGCCGAACGGTTGTACGGCACCCGACTGGCGGAATTTTCCGGCGAGCCGGAACCGGACGTGACCGGGAGACTGCGCCTGATTACCGAGCGGCTGGACCGGTTGGGTCGCGTGAATCCGCTGGCCGGGGAAGAATACGACCGCGAGAAAACCGAGCTGGACCGGCTCACCGCGCAGCGGGCCGACGTGCTGGCGGCCAAGGACAACCTGCTCAAGACCGTGGCCGAGATTGACCGGTTTGCGCGCGAGCAGTTTCTGGCTACGTTCAGTACCGTGCGCGATGCGTTCCGCGAGATATTCGCCCGGCTCTTTGTCGAGGGCGAAGCCGACCTGCTGCTCGATTCGCCGGGCGACCCGCTGGAGTCCGGGATTTCAATTATCGCCAAACCCCGGGGTAAGTCACCGAAGCGGCTGGACCAGCTCTCGGACGGTGAGAAGGCGCTGCTTGCGCTCAGCCTGCTCTTCGCGTTCTACCGGGTGAAACCGGCGCCATTCTGCTTTCTGGACGAGGTGGATGCGCCGCTGGATGACGCGAACGTTGACCGGTTTGCCATGTTTCTGAAAGAGCTGTCGCAGGCGACGCAGGTGATTATCATCACCCACAACCGGGCCACGGTGGAACAGGCCGATGTCCTGTTCGGGGTGACGACCGAAGCACCGGGCGTGTCCAAGATTGTCTCGGTGAAGCTCGGGGACATCACCGCCCAGCAGAATGAAGAAAGTCCTAAACCCTAAGTTCAAAATCCTAAGTCCGGGTTTAGAGTTTAGGGTTTCGAGTCCAGGGGTTTGCCTTCATTAGGGTTTCGAGTTTACGGATGTCCCGACCTTCCCTGTTCGAGCGGCTGAAAGCCGGACTGCGCCGGACCCGGGAGATCCTGACGCGCGGGCTGCGCGGTGCGTCCGAGGATATCGAGGCGGCCCTGCTCGAAGCCGATGTCGGCGTGGCGGCAACCCGGGACCTGCTCGCAAAGACCCAAGCCCGGGGCGGCGACCATGCGACCGCCCTAAAGGCCGAGATTGTCAATCTGCTTGCAGTTGACGAGCGAAAGCCAGGCCCGGAGTGCGGGAAGCCTCAGGTAGTCATGATTGTCGGGGTGAATGGTTCGGGCAAGACCACTACCGTGGGCAAACTCGCGCACCTCATGCGCCGGCAGGGCCGGTCGGTTATCGTCGCGGCCAGCGATACTTATCGCGATGCCGCGGCGCCGCAGTTGCAGGTCTGGGCCGAGCGGGCCGGGGTGGAAATCGTCTTCTCCGAACGCGGGCAGGACGCCGCTGCGGTCGCATTTGACGCGGTGGGCAGGGCGCAGGCGCGTAGCGCGGACGTCGTGCTGGTGGACACCGCCGGCCGGCTGCACACACGGCGCGACTTGATGGATGAGGCAATGAAGATCAAGCGCGTACTGAGCAAGGTGCGTGCGGGCGCCCCGGATGAGATCTGGCTGGTGCTCGACGCCACGGTCGGGCAGAACGGGATTGCCCAGGCGCGCAGCTTCGATGCCGAGCTGGGCCTGACCGGGCTGATTGTCACCAAGCTCGACGGTACCGCGAAAGGCGGCGTGCTGATTCCGATAGCGCGGGAACTGAGATTGCCGATTCGCTATGTCGGGGTGGGCGAGGAACTGGACGACCTGCAGCCATTCAGCGCCCGGGAATTCACGGAAGCGCTGCTCGGGTGACGCCCAGCGCCCAGCGCCCAACGCCTGACGCGTGATGCGTGATGCGTGGAGCGTGAGGCGTGAAGCGTTGCGCGGGCTACTGGTAGGTGACTTTGGTGCTCTGCGAGGACTCGACGTTGGCTTTCATCAACTCGACGTCTTCTTCCTTGGCCTTGAGAATCTCGCGCGCGGCACGGCGCGCGGCGCGCTTGACTGCGGGATGCTCAAAGCTGCGGGGCCAGGGGCGGGCGAGACGCTGGAACCGTTCGAGAATCCTCGTCGCGCGCAGGTTGCCCAGGGCTTGAATTGAGGCGACGCGCACATCGCGGTCCGGGTCGTCCAGCAGGCCGATGAGCGGTTCGATGGTGATGCTGTCGCCGATGTGCCCGAGGGCCCGGGCGGCCGCGGCGCGGACGCTGGCCTGGATATCCTGCAGCAGGGGCAGGACCGGTTCGGCGGCGGTGAGGTCCCGCAACCGGCCGAGCGCTTCAGCCGCAGCGGCCCGCACCGACGGGTGAGCGTCGCGCAGGCAGGCAATCAGCGGTTCGGTGGCGGTCGGGTCAAGCAGGTTGCCCAGCGCGGTCGCGGCGCCGGCCCGGACCCAGTCGTCCGGGTCTTTCAGCGTATCAATCAGCGGCCGCAGGGCAAGCGGTTCCCGAAGCTGGCCGAGAATCCGGGCCGCGCGAGCGCGCAGGGCGGCTGAGATGGGCGGCGGCGAATCCGTGGGCGGGGTTCCATCCGGGTTCAGGGGTTCCGCATTCACGGGGCGGGGGGCGAGCAGGTTGATGATGTGTTGGCTGACGACGGTGCCGGCATTGACCAGGGCCTTGGCCGCGACATCCGCGAATTCGGAGTCGTCGGACTCCAGCGCCTCGAGCAGCCGGGCGACCGCGGCCTGGGTTTTGAGTTTGCCGATGGCCGCGATGGCGGCCAGCCGGACGCGTCGGTACCGGTCTGCCAGGGCCTGCACCAGTGCGTCGAGCGCGCGGGGGTCGGCAATCTCACCAAGGATTTCCGCCACCAAGCCGCGCACCAGCGCATTGCGGTGTTCAAATACGGCAATCAGGGGGAGCACTGCAGCCTTGCCCTGCTTGACGAGCGTGTCCAGTGCCGCCAGCCGGGCGCCGACATCTTTGTGGGTCAGGTCTTCGATGTACGGTCCTACCGCCCGTTCGCCGATGGCCATCAAAGCCTCACGCGCGGCTTCGGCGATCTTCGGGTCCGGGTCTTGTTCCAGTGCGCGCAGGTCGTCCACGCAATTCTGGTCGCCGACCCGGGCGAGCAGGCTGATGGCGGCGTGCCGGACCTCGGGGTCATAATCCTGCAAGCGCGGCGTGATGAGCCCCGCGCTGATCGTGTCGTGAAGATGGCCGAGTGATTCGACCACGTGCAGTCTGATCTTCGGGTCCGGGTCCTCGATGAGTGGCGCAACCGTATCAAGTGCCCTGGCCCCCTCGAGTTTGAGCAGTGTGCTTACCGCGGCGGTCTTGATTTCCCGGTCCGGGCTGCGGAGCAGAGCCGTCACTTTTTGCAGCGAGTCGCTCAGGTTCATCTCACCGACGAGTTCAATGGCGCCGCTGCAAATCAGGTTGTCCTCATGGTCCAGCGCGCGGATGACCGCTTCATTAGACTGGGGACGGAGCAGAACCAGCGCTTCTTTGACTGCGACAAAGACCTTCGGCTCGGTGTCCCCCAGGGCCTTGATCAGTTCTTCAATCACCGCCGTCCCGCCGGTATTGCCGATGACGCGCGCGGCCCGGGCCCGGGTTTCGGGCCGCGGGCTTTTCAGGTCTTCCAGCAGGTGGGCGGTTTCGTCAATCATCGTTCAGTGGCCGGCAACCGGCAACCGGGAACCGATTCTAGTCCGCATACCCGCCCGGGTTGGTCTGGTGCCATTCCCACGCGTCGTCAATCATCTGTTCGAGCGAGGCTATTTTCGGGCGCCAGCCCAGTTCTGCCCGGATGCGGGCGGATGAAGCGACTAGCCGCGGAACGTCGCCCGCCCGGCGCATGGTCACGCGACAGGGAATTTCCCGCCCGGTCACCGCCCGCGCCGCGGCAAAAACCTGTTTCACCGAAAAGCCGTGCTGACTGCCCAGGTTGTAGGCGCAGTTGGCATGCCGGATCTTCATCGCCAGCAGGTGCGCCCGGCACAGATCATAGACATGAACGTAGTCCCGGATGCAGGTGCCGTCCGGGGTCGGGAAGTCGTCGCCGTAGATTTCGAACGACGTCTGTCGGCCCAGCGCCGCCTTCAGGATCAGCGGCACGATATGCGTCTCCGGCCGGTGGTCCTCGCCGGCCCCGTGATACGCGCCGATGACGTTGAAGTAGCGAAGCGCGACATAGCTCAAATCCGTCGCCTTCGCGTACTCTTCCAACAGCACTTCAAAAACCCGCTTGGTACCGCCATAGGGATTGGACGGGTTCAGGGGCGCGGTCTCCGTAATGGGCACGCGGCGGGGCGTGCCGTAGACTGCGGCCGAAGAAGAGAAGACAATCCGCGGGATGCCCTGCTCAGCGACCGCGTTCAGCAGGTTCACACCGTTGACGACGTTGTTCTCAAAGTAATCACCCGGGCGGTCCACCGACTCGCCGACCTGGATTGACGCCGCGAAATGCATCACGCAGTCCGGACGCGCCCGGCGCAGCGCCCGCTTCACCTCCCCGGCGTCAGACAGGTCGCCCCGCCGGAAACGGCAGCCCCGGGGTATCGCCGCCTGGTGGCCCTGCGACAAATTGTCAAAGACCGTTACTTCGTGTTCATCCTCCAGCAGCACCCGGGTCATCACGCTGCCGATATACCCGGCGCCGCCGGTCACGAAGACTCTCATGCATGCATTATAGCCATAGTGCGCACCAGCGCAAGAGCCCCGACGCCGCAACCGCGCCGCAGGACTTGCGCTTATCCCTGTCGGCGGCTACAATCAGACGTGGACAAACTCGCAGTCTGTGCCATCGGCGGCAACTCGCTGATCAGAGGCACCGGCCGGGCATCGTTCCGGGATCAGCTCGAGACCGCTCGCGATACCGCGCGCGCCCTGGCCGACGTGGCCGCATCCGGACTCCGGTTGATTGTGACCCACGGCAACGGGCCTCAGGTCGGGTTCATGCTCATCCGCTCTCACCTTTCACGCCAGCGGCTGCCGGAAATACCGCTGGATGCCTGCAATGCGCTGACCCAGGCGGAAATCGGCTACATGCTGCAGCAGGCGCTGAAGAACGAGTTTCGCGCCCGGGGCCTCGAGCGCGACGTGGTGACGCTGGTCACCCAGGTTTTGGTCGACCGCAACGACCCGGCGTTCGCCAACCCGAGCAAGCCGGTCGGCCCGTTCTACACCAAACGCGAGGCAATGGTGCTGATGAAGGAACTGGGCTGGGTGCTGCGCGAGGACGCCGGCCGGGGTTTCCGGCGCTATGTGCCGTCGCCCGAGCCGCTCGAAATCATCGAGTGTGCCGAAATCGAGCGACTGGCGAAAACCGGCGTGGTCGTGATTGCTGTGGGCGGCGGCGGGATACCGGTTGTCCGGGAAGACGGACAACTGGCCGGCACCGCCGCGGTGGTTGACAAAGACCTGGCCTCGAGCCTGCTGGCGAGCAAGGTGGGGGCCGAGTCCCTTATCGTTTCCACCGCGGTGGAACAGGTCTTCATCAACTACCGCCAGCCGAACCAGACCGCGCTGAGCCGGATTACCCGGGCCGAAGCGGAAATATACCTGCAGAACGGCCAGTTCCCGCCCGGCAGCATGGGCCCGAAGATTGACGCCGCGGTGCGATTTCTGAAGAACGGCGGGCAGCGGGTGATTATCACCGACCCGGCACATCTGAAGGCGGCCCTGTCAGGCAAAGCCGGCACGACAATCGCCGTCTAACCACAGATGAGGCATAACGCTTCACGCCTGACGCATAACGCATTATGCATTATGCGCTATGCCCTATGCCTGATGTCTCCTGCCCTCGCTCAGCGGTTGCTGATTCCGATGGACCTGACGCAGACCGACCACCTGAAGTCCTACGGCGTTGCCTACCACGCGTTGGAGAAGGGGATTAACGTCGAGTGGTTACTGAACTTCCGGGGCGGTTCTTTTCTGATGAACCTCGATGACGGAATTGTCAGTGAATGCCGGGCGAAAGGAGTGGCCTGCCAGGAAGTCTCGCCGGCCCAGGAAGTGGATATCCGAACGACGATTGAGAGTTCCAACATGGATGCCGTGATGCTCGAGAAGCCGCCGAAGGTCGGGGTCTACATGCCGCCGGTCAAGGACCCGTGGGACGACGCGGTCCGGTTGGCGCTGGACTATGCGGAAATCAAGTATGACGTGTTGTGGGATGGGGAAGTGCTGGCCGGGAAGCTGGGCGAGTATGACTGGCTGCACATGCATCATGAGGATTTTACCGGGCAGTATGGGAAGTTCCTTGGAAGCTATGCGAATACGGCGTGGTACCAGGCGGACGTGACGCTGACCGAAAAGACCGCCCGCGAGTTGGGTTTTGCGAAGGCATCGAAACTGAAGCTGGTGGTGATTAAGGCAATCAAGCAGTATGTGGAGAACGGGGGGATGCTGTTCGGGATGTGCTCGGCGACGGATACGCCGGACATCGCGCTGGCGGCGGAGAACACGGATATCTGCGACGGGGTATTCGACGGCGACCCGATTGACCCGAACTATTCGCAGAAACTGGACTATGCGGCCGGCTTCGCGTTTGAGAACTACCACCTGGTGACCGACCCAATGGTGTATGAGCATTCGGATATTGACGTGTATCAGGAAGCCACCGCCCGGGGGCGGGACATCTACTTTCAGCTCTTTGATTTTTCGGCCAAATACGACCCGGTGCCGTGCATGCTGGTGCAGGACCACGTGAGCCTGGTCAAGGAATTCCTTGGCCAGAACTGCGGGTTCCGGCGCGACAAGGTCCGGAAGAAGGTGTTGAACCTGGCCGAGGTGGCCAATACGGAGGAAGTGAAGTACATCCACGGCAATCTTGGGAAGGGCACATTCACGTTTCTGGGCGGGCATGACCCCGAGGATTTCGAGCATCGGATTGGCGACCCGCCGACCAATCTCGAACTGCACCGTAATTCACCGGGCTACCGGCTGATACTGAATAACGTGCTGTTCCCGGCCGCGCAGAAGAAGCCGTTGAAGACGTGAGAGAATCGAAAACCGAATGCCGAGTACCGAACAATCGGTATTCGATGTTCGACATTGAACCCTGGAATCCTCGAACCCTGGAATCCCCGGGATAGCGGCGATGCGGAGCGAAGCCGAGTGCATTCCGTGCGTAATCCACCAGTGCCAGCGGGTTGTGCGGCTGGTGACGAGCGACGAAGCGAAGCTACTCAGTGTTACTCATCGCGTACTGGACCGGATTCAGGAGCTGACGCTGGACGAGCCGCCTAGCCGGTTTACCTCACGGGTGCTGCTCGAAGTCTACGCCGCGCTGGGAGTTGATGACCCGTTCGCCCAGGTCAAGGAAGAGATGAATCAACTCGGTGCGCGGGCGGCCGATAAGGCCCGGGCCCGGGTTGAGCATTCGAATGACCCGCTGCATACCGCGATTCTCTATGCCGCGGCCGGGAATGTGATTGACAGCGGGCCGCAGGCGTCATTCGACCTCGATGCCGCGCTGGCCAGTCTGCACTTCCGCTATGACGACTACCAGGCGTTCCGGGACCGACTCCACGGGGCCGGGACGATTCTCTACCTACTGGACAACGCGGGCGAGATCTTCTTCGACCGGTTGCTGCTCGAGCGACTGGCCGGATTTCAATTGACCTTGGCGGTGAAGCCGGCGCCAATCCTGAACGACGCCACACTCCAGGATGCCCAGGTCGCCGGCCTGGCGAAATTCGGCCGGGTGATTACGACCGGCACACGGGCGCTGGGTATCGACCTGGCCGACCCGAGGCCCGTGTCGCTGGCGCAACCGTGCCAGCGGGCGGGGGCGTCTTCGGAATTCCGTGCCGCGTTTGAAGAGGCCGATATTGTCATCGCCAAGGGGCACGCGAACTTCGAGTCGGCCATTGACTTGGCGCGCGACACATTCTTCGTGCTCAAGGCAAAGTGCCCGGTTGTGGCGCAAAGGCTCTCCAGCGAAATCGAGAAACGGAGGTCGGTGTCCGGTGGCCAGTGGCCGGCGACCGGCAACCGGGAACCGGCAACCGGTGCAGTCGGCGACTCAGTCTTTCTGTATTCCGAAGGCGGCGCGCCGGAAGACTGAGAGAAGCGAAAAGCGAATACCGAGCGGTCGGCATTCGATGTTCGATATTGAATTCCGGAACCCTCTACCTGTGTCTGGGTTTGTCCCGGTCTTCCCGAATCTGGTTGATGACGTGCCGCGCCTGCCGGTCGAAACCGGCCTCAAAGACATAGAGCCGGGCCTGCTGTTCGATGCTGAGAATGGCGTTGATTTCCCGGCGCAACCCGAGTTCGGCTTCGCGCAGGTTATCTTCGATGGTCGCCAGGGAATCAAGAATCGGCGTCAGCAGAGCCGGGTCGACCGGGTCCGCGGCCAGGCGCTCTTCCAGGTCGTCGAGCAGTGCGCGGCGCACGAGTCGATGCTGGCGCCGCAATTCGCGCATCGCTCTAATCTTGGGAAAGAACAATGCGGCCTGGTCTTCGTTCAGGTCCAGTTCCTGGGTGAGCCGCCAGATGCGCAGCGCCTCGAGTTTTCGGCTGGCCGGAGGCCGGTGGCCGGTGGTCGGTGGGCCGGGTTGGGCGAGAACAAGGCCGGCCATGACCAGCGCAAGCGCAAACCCCAAGCCCAAGCTTCCCACTCTTCGACTTTCGACTTTTGACTTTCGACTTCTGACTTTCCTCACGGTTATCCTCCATTCAGTGGTTTGGCCGGGGCGCGGTACAGCCGGGTGAGTTCCCGGACCAGGGCTTCCTGTTGCTGCGGGGTGAGTTCCTCAATCAGGTCGTCGAGTTCGGCATTGTCCGCGAGTTCGGACTCAATGGCCGATATTGACTGCGCGTCAATCTGCCTTACAAGGTCCGTTTCCGTGCCGGCCCGGTCAATGATATCGGCGGCAGCACGTTCGCCCGTGATGACCAGGTCGTCCGGCGATCGTTGGGACTGAGGTCCGCGCGACAGAAACAGGATGCCGATCGCCAGCAGCACCACTGCCGCGGCAAGGACGGGCCACAGCTTTGTCTTGATTCGGCCGCGCTCCGGGGGCGCGTTTGCCGCCCGGATGCGGCGTCGGACGTTTCCCAGAAAGACGTTTGCGCCAACCGGCATCAGGGGAACCGTATCGCCGACGGCAAGCAGGAGGGTCTTCCGGAAGAGCTCAAGTTCGGCGCGGCACTGTGGGCAGGCTGCAAGGTGTTCGCGGACCGCTACTTCCGCGATTGCCGGTAGTCGCTCTTCGAGGCACTCGAGGAGCAGGGGGCGGGCGCATCGGCAGTTCATACCAGTCCCTTCACCCGTGCTGCGAGCTCGCTGTGAAGCAGTTTCTGCTGCAAGTTCTTCACCGCAAAGAAGTAATTGGCCTTGACGGTGCCCACTGGACACTTCAGCGACTCGGCGATTTCGTCGTTAGTCAGCTGCTGGTATTGACGCATAATGAAAGTGGCGCGCTGGCGTGCCGGCAGAGCGTCCACGGCCCGGGCGATGGTTTCGCGCAGGCGGACTTGCTCAAGGTCGCGGGCCGGGTTGTCCGGAGAAGGCAGGTTCATTACCGCATCCTGGTCCAATTGCTCGGCGGCATCAGTCGCGCCGCGCCGGCGTCGCCGGCGGAGAAAACTGAGGGCGACGTTGACTGCGATTCGGTAAAGCCACGTGTAGAAACTGGACTTGCCCTGGAAACCGGGCAAAGCGCGATAGGCCCGGACAAAGACATCCTGCGCAAGCTCAGTGGCGTCCTCCGGGTTGCGCACAAAACGGTAGAGGAGGGCGTAAACCCTTTGCTGATAACGGCGTACCAATTCATCAAATCCCGCTTCGTCGCCTTCTCGAAAACTCCGAACCAGTTCGAGGTCCTCCTTCATTCAAACTCACATACGGTTAGACCGTTCCCGCAAGGACCGGTTTAACAAGACCAAGACATCGCCGGGACGAGGTTGACGACCTAACATCATGATATAATTGCACTTGGAGAATTGCCGGCTTGGCTCGGGCGCCGGATGATAAAACGAGTCACGGAAAACCCAGGATCGCTCGGGAACGCATCCCTTCGACGGCAAGCACGCCAAATGTACGATTCCAGGTTTCCGTGCTCGATTTGTTAGACAAGCCTTGGTTCAGAAAAGTTTCGGTGAATCTTCAGGTCTTGAGCCGATCGGCAACAAACAGGGGCGGTGCCTGAATGACACCGCCCCTGTCTTTGCTTAAGGCCTATCTTGTAACGAGCAGTTTGGCAGTTTGGACGCCGGTGGACGAGGTCAGCGTGCAATAGTAGATGCCAGCGGCAACGCGCCGACCGGACAGGTCGCGGAGATTCCAGACGAGTTCGTGCGAACCCGCGAGCATGGCGCCGGAGGCAAGTTCCCGGACCAGGGTTCCGCGGCTGTCATAGACTCTGACTGCGGCGCGGGCGTCTCGTTCGATGCCGTAACTGATGCGCGCTTCGCCGCCGATTGGATTGGGCGAAACGGTCACGGCGTGGCCAGTAGTCGGCAGCCGGTGACCGGTCACGGGTTCACTGACCGCGCCCGGCAGCGGCTCGTCAAAGAAGTCCATGATGCGCTCGAGAATGGTCCATTTCTGGACATAGCGGCTGGTGGCATGGTCGATTGCCTCAAACGGTTCGGCGAAGTAGACCAGGCGGTAGCCGTCGCGGTAGCGGATTGCGCCATAGACGGTTGTGTCGGCGTAGTCCTTGTAGGTTGTGACCGGGAAGGCGCCGCCGATGGGACGGATGCCGTCAGGGGAACGGCAGTTGTTGGCGCCGCCGGACCCGCCGCAGACGATTGTATCGCCGTTGCCGATCGGGTCGCCGGGTACGCCGAGGGTGAAGAGTTTGGTCGTGTTGGCGACTACGAATTCAGACTTCAGGTAGTTGGCGTAGAACGGGTCGTTGCCGATGGCTTGGCCGATATTCTGGCCGCAGATGAAGAGTTTGCCGCTGTTATCAAGGTAGGTCTGAAGGGCAGTGCGACAGGCGGCGGAGAGACAACTGGTGCTGTCCAGGCCGGTGTACCAGATGACTACCGGGTAGTGGCGAAGCGTATCGCCGCTCGGCGCGCCCGAGGTCTGGGTGCTGTACTGGTCGTAGAGCACGCGCAGACTGTCGCAGGCCTCCACATACCACCGACCGATGGTGCTGGTGGCGTAGTCGTCGACCAGCAGAATCCGGGGTATGCCGACCTGCAGGGACAACATGGCCGGGGTGCCGAGATTTGCCGGGGTCGCGGTGGCGGTGAGCTGGAATCTCACGCGGTGGGGAATTGCGCCCGAACTGACCGTGAAAAGGAACGAATCCGCCGCACAGTTGGCGCTGGTCCCGCCCGGGATGTTCGGGAAAGTAGCGGTGTTCTTGGTAATCGTGATGTCCGGGTCGCTACAGGTTATGGTGGCCGAGACGCCGGTGGCGGTCGCCCAACCGCCCTCGTTACGCAAGGTGACGCTGAGGCCGCATGCCTCACCCGGTTCGGCAATGCCGTTGCCGTTCGGGTCATTAAGGTGATTGTCGGTCATCGTCAGGAAGCAGCGGGTCGACATGGCCAGCGCCTTCATGGCGTTGATGCGGCCGGCGCCCATGAGCCCGGCGCGATAGTCCGGGTCGGGCATGGTATCGCAGGTGGCGAAGAGGCCGTCTTTGCAGGCCTGGTTGCTGAGCGAGGGGTCAGCGGCTTTCATCAGCGCGACTAGGCCGGCCGTTATCGGCGTGGCCATGGAAGTGCCGTCGAACGCGGCATAGCCGTTGTGGAGGACGGTGGAGATGATGCCGGCGCCGGGCGCGGCGACATCAACCCAGCTGCCGTAGGTGGACCAGGAAGCGCGGCGGTCAGACTGGTCACTGGCCGCGACCGCGATGCAGACGTCGTATGCTCCGGGATAGTGGGGGACCTGGTCGCCCGTGTTGCCGGCCGCAGAGATCACCAGTTCGCCGGAATCCCAGGCGTATTGCATGGCATCGCGTTCCGGGTTGTAGGGGGACGAGTTGCCATAGCTGTGGCTGGTGACCCAGGCGCCTTTCTCGACGGCATAGTAGATGCCGGCGATGGCCGGGCCCATGTAGATGCCGCCGCCGTAGCCGCAGCGCAAGGCGAGTCCTTTGCAGCCCCAGCCGATGGCGGAGACCCCGAGACCGTTATTTGTGACGGCGTTGGCGTCGCCGAAGCAGTGCTGGCCATGGTCGTCGTTGCCGGTGGGCATCGGGTCCGGGTCGGAGCTCTGGAAGTCATAGCCGCAGACGTCGTCAACATAGCCGTTGCCATCGTCATCAACTCCATCGAGGTCACCGCCAGGGGCGGGCGAGGGGTCAAACCGGCCGTTGTGGTTGATGTCCTCCAGCGGGTTGATCCAGACGTTGTCGGCGATGTCCTCATGGGTGTAGTCGATGCCCTGGTCGATGACGCCGATGATGACGGAGGTGGCGCCATGGGATACGTCCCAGGCGCCGGCCGCCTGAATTTTGGCGAGGTGCCATTGGGTGGCGTAGCGCGGGTCATTCGGCACGTCGTCCACCGGTCGCCGGACATTTGGGCAGGCATAGACGATACGCGGACACTTTTCGAAGGCCGCCTGCATCGCCGGCACGTCGGTGGCCGGGTCGGCAATCAGGGTGTAGAGCATGTCTAGGCCGTACTTCTGCGCCAGGGTGTTGGGGTGAGGGTCGCGGATGATCTTGGTGATTCTCGTTACGCCCCAGGTGCGGTTCAGCTCGTCAACCGCGGGAATGCCTAGGGCGGCAAGTTCGCCGTTCACGGTCGGATTGACCGCGCCGCGGCAGTCATCGGTCAAGCGTATGATTAGCTGACCCGGAGCATAGCTTTCGGCAGTAGCCAGCGGATTCGCGCCCGCTGCCGCGAGCAACAGGACAATCGACAGAAAACTCACTTATCCTCCTGCGAATATCGACTCGAACCTGCACGTTCGGCCCGGGCAACTCCGACAGTCCAGAATACTCTGTGACGCGGGTACGCCTCAGGCTGAAAGGTGCCCGAGCATCGTGACGCGGCCCGGGCGCTTTTCAACGCGTGTTCCATTCATTATCTATGCCGATTCGTTGTATGTCAATAGCGGCAAGGAGCGGTGTCACAGCAGAGCACGGCATCCGCTGGCCGTCGGTTTCCGGAAAAGTAGGTGCGCCCCCTGGGCAGGAGGCGCACAACGCGTGCTTGTCGCTAACCTGGGAAGGGACCCTTTTTCGACCCTTACCTTAGGGCAGGTTGGTCCGGTGTTCCGAAGACCCCTGGGGTGAGATCCCCAGAGCCAGAGATCGCCAGAACAGTTACGTTAGAGCACCGTGCATTCGTCATGCCAAGTTGCAATTCGAGCGGCGATGGTTTAGTTAAGATTGGCGGATTGAACGCGTTGCTGAATTCCCGGCGGAATACGACGAAGATTCCGCTTGGGCCAGGATGCCGCTGATTTCGGCGACCCTGCCGAAATAACCGGCGGTGTACGGCGCTGCAATAGTCGGTGACTAGAGAGAGAAGAACTGGGGAGGGGCACTGGGAATGACCGACCGGTCGCCGCTTCTTGACAAGAGCTCCCCGACCGATTAACATCTCGGCGTGAACAGGGAACACAGCCAGCACAGCGAACCTCCGCGATTGTTTTCGGCGGTGATTACCGGTACGGGCTTTTACGTGCCGGACAAGGTCCTGACGAATGCCGACCTGGAGAAGTTGGTTAATACGACGGACGAGTGGATCATGGAACGAACCGGGATTCGCGAGAGACGTATTGCGGCACCGGACCAGGCGGCATCGGACCTGGCGTTGGCCGCGGGCGAAATCGCGCTTGCCGACGCGAAGGTGAAGCCGGAGGAAATCGACCTGATTCTGACCGCGACGGTTACCGGTGACATGCTCTTCCCGTCTACGGCATGCGTGCTGCAGGAGAAGCTGAAAGCCGTGAATGCGGCGGCGATGGACCTGAGCGCGGGCTGCACCGGGTTTATCTACGCGCTGGACGTAGCCCGGCAGTATCTTGCGACGGGTACCTACAAGACGGCGCTGGTGGTGGGCGTGGAGGTGCTGTCCCGGATTACGGACTGGCAGGACCGCGGGACGTGCGTTCTGCTGGGGGACGGTGCGGGCGCGGCGGTGGTGGAGTCGTCGGCGGAACCGAATCGTGGCGTGATTGCCGGGCTGCTGGGGGCGGACGGTTCCGGAGGGCCGGATTTGTGCATGCCGGCCGGGGGGTCGCGGATTCCGGTGAGCCGGGAGTCGCTGGAGGGGCGGTTGCACTATCTGCAGATGAAGGGGAATGCGATTTTCAAGGTTGCGGTGAGGCGAATGGCGCAGACGGTTACGCGGCTGCTGGAAGAAGTCAAGGCCAAAGCCGACGAGGTGAAACTCCTGATTCCGCACCAGGCGAATCTGCGGATTATTGAGGCGACGGCAAGACAACTGAAATTCCCGATGGAGCGGGTTTTCGTGAACATCGAGAAGTACGCGAACACCTCATCGGCCACCACGATTATCGCCCTGGACGAGGCTCGCCGCTCGGGCCGGATTTCGCCGGGCGACCTGGTCATTCTGGTCGCGTTCGGCGCGGGGTTGACCTGGGGCGGGGTTGCCATCCGCTGGTGAGTCCAGCGCATAACGCCTGACGCCTTGCGCTTAACGCCTAGTGCCTGATGCGTTATGCGTGAAGTCTACTGCGTGGAGCGTAGAGCGTCTTGACTTGGGGTATCGGGTCTGGATAATTGGCGAGTGGAAGTGCGGGAGTTTCAGGAACTGATTGAACGAATCTATCTGACCAAAGACCGGGCGCGAGGGATTGACGGGACGTTTCGCTGGTTTGCCGAGGAAGTGGGCGAGCTGGCTCGCGCGGTCCGGCACCAGGACAAAGGAGCACTCACCGGGGAATTCGCAGATGTCTTTGCCTGGTTGGCCAGCCTCGCCAGCCAGAGCGGAATTGACCTCGAGTCGGCGGCGACCGAGAAGTACGGACAGGGCTGTCCCAAGTGCCAGAAGACGCCTTGTGCGTGCGCCGAAGCTCAAGCGCAAGCCGCAAGCCCGAAGAGTAAGTAGCGGATGAACCACAAAACGCACAAAGTAGACCCGCCTGCCGGTTGGGCAGGCGCCAAGGGCACAGAGATTCCTTGTGGTCTCCGTGCCTTCTTTGTGTCCTCTGTGGTTTCCGGACTGGTCGAAAAGGAGGGTTGATGAATCTAGTACTCAGTCTGCTGATGCTGGCCGGAGATCTGGCGCCGGCGCCGTTTGAAGCGCAAGCGCAAGCCCCAAGCTCAAGCGCGGTCGCGTCGGTGGCGCCGCCCTCCGATGTCCGGGCATTTGACACGCCGAACGACGGGGGAAAGAGCATTACCGTGTCCTGGCGCGCGAGTCCGGACAAAGGAATCGAGTTCTACGCGGTCCGGCGCGCCGAGGTGAAGACTGGCAAAGCCGGGGATTTCGCCGAGCTAGGGAGGGTGATTGGCGCGGAGTTGAGCTTCGTGGACGGGAATACGGAAGACCGGAGTGAGTACCAGTACCGGGTTGCGGCGCTGAAGGGGGAGGCGGCGGGTGAAGCCCAGTCGAACGTCGCCCGCAGCTATCCCCAGTGGTTCAACTTGAACCTGCTGAATATCCTGATTTGCACGTTGGTGGTTGGGTTTCTGATTCTGTATTTCATCTATCATGCGCGCCGGGGCAAGGAGTTGTTTATCCGGCGAATCGCCGGCCTGGATGCGGTCGAGGAGTCGGTAGGCCGGGCAACCGAGATGGGCAAGCCGATTGTGTTTATCTCGGGTATCGGCCAGGCGTCCCAGCCTTCAACGATTTCCGCGATGAACATCCTGGGCGAGGTGGCGAAGAAGACGGCGCAGTATGGTACGGCGCTGATTGTCCCGAACTCGGACCCGATTGTCTACACGATTGCGCGGGAGATGGTGAAGGAGGCGCACACGAAGGTGGGGCGTCCGGATACGTATCGGGCGGACAATGTCTTCTTCCTGACGCAGGAGCAGTTTGCCTATGCGGCGGCGGTGGACGGCATCATGGTGCGCGAGAAACCGGCGACGATTTTCATGCTCGGCTGGTTTGCGGCCGAGGCGCTGATTCTGGCGGAGACCGGCGCCACCACCGGGGCAATCCAGATTGCCGGGACCGACGCCATCTACCAGTTGCCGTTCTTTATCACCGCCTGCGACTACACTCTGATTGGCGAAGAGCTCTATGCCGCATCGGCCTATCTCTCGCGCCAGCCGCTGCTGATGGGTTCGCTGGTGGGACAGGACTACGGCAAGTTACTGGTGCTGATTGTCGTCGTGCTGGCTTCCATCCTCTATCTGCTGAGTGCGGCAAAGGGTCTGAGCGGCCTGAGCGTGGTCTGGAACTGGTTCAGCATCGGGTAAGGACACAGCATGCAGAGAAATATACCCCTGACGATTTGTCTGGTCGCCGGCCTGATGATGATTATCCAGTTCTTCATTCCCCACCCGATTTCGACCGGGGTCTACTCGATTACCACGAACTGGGTTCGGCTGATATCCGCGTTCGCGCTGGTGCTGGGCGCGGGTAGCCTGATTATCCATCACGTGATTCGGCTCCAGCGCCGGCAGAAGGGCTGGCCGTACAGCATCGTGACTCTGGCCGGGCTGGCGATAATGACGGTTGTCTGCCTGGGCTGGGGCCTGAAGAGCGGCCGGCCCGGCGACGTCATCTACCGGAACATCCAGGTGCCGCTCGGCGCCTCGATGTTCGCGGTCCTCGCCTTCTATATGGCCTCGGCCAGCTACCGGGCGTTCCGGGCGCGCAACAAGGAAGCGACGATTCTGCTGGTTGCCGCATTCCTGGTGATGCTCGGCAGCGTGCCCATCGGCACGGCAATCTGGAACAAGATACCGATAATCTCGGAGTGGATTCTGACCGTGCCGAACATGGCGGCCAAGCGCGGGATATTCTTCGGCATCGCGCTGGGTTCGATTGCGACGGCGCTGAAGATTATTCTCGGCATCGAGCGCGGCTGGCTCGGAGGGGAGAAGTAAGATGGGGAATGCAGAATGCAGATTGCAGAATGACGGGCGGTGTGCGAGGAGGGCGCGATGAGTACTGAGGTAAACGTGAAAGAGAAGTTCACGTTCTGGCAGGCACTCGGGCACATTGACCGCCGTATCATCTACCTCGTGCTTGCGATTGTCGTTATCGTGCCGCTGATTGTCCCGCTCAAACTGATGAAGGACGTCTCGCCCCGGGCGCGCGAGGTCTTCGCCGCGATTGACAATCTGAAAGACACCGGCAAACCGCTGATGATATCGGTTGACTTCGACCCGGCATCGCTCCCTGAGTTGTACCCGATGCTGATTTCGATGATTCGCCACGCCTTTGCCCGCAACATCAAGGTGATGGTGCTCGGGCTCTGGCCCAACGGTACCGGGCTGGGGCAGCAGGCGCTGAAACAGGCGGCCGAGGAGTTCAGTAAGCAGGAGGGCGCAGACTACGTCTTTCTGGGCTATAAAGCCGGGGTGGACGCGGTGATTCTGGGCATGGGCGAGAACATCAAGGCGGTATTTCCGAAAGACGGCAACGGCCGCGCCCTGGACTCGCTGCCGATGATGACGGGTATCAGGAAGCTGGCGGATATCGGGCTCATCGTATCCCTTTCCGCCGGCACGCCGGGCTACGCCGACTGGTTGCTCTATGCCCAGTCTCGCTACAAGGCCCGGCTGGCGGCCGGCTCAACCGCGGTGCAGGCCGCGGACGCCTACCCCTATCTGCAGACCGGACAGCTTACCGGGTTGCTGGCGGGCATGAAGGGTGCGGCGGAATATGAATTCATGGTCTTTCAGCACGGTTTCAGCAAAGCCAAAATGACCGCGGCGCCGGCGATGGACCCCCAGAGCTTGGCGCACCTGGCGATCATCCTGCTGGTGATCATCGGCAACATCGGCTTCTTCGCCGACCGGCGCAGGGGGAAGGCATGAGCATCATGCACATTCTACTCAGCTGGCAGATGGTCGGCGCGCTGCTGACGTTCTTTATCTTTTCGTTCCTGTTCCGGGACAACCCGTTCTACAAATTCGCCGAGCACCTGTACGTCGGGATTTCGCTGGGCTACACGATTGCCCTGACCTGGTACAGCACGGTCTGGCCGGATTTGTTCCAGCCCCTGTTCTTCAGCCCGGCGAGCCAGGTCGCGGTCGGGCAGAAACTGCTGCTGGTGATACCGCTGCTTTTCGGGCTGATGTACTTCACCGCGTTCATCCCCAAGGTCGGCTGGGTGATGCGGGTGCCGATGGGATTCATCATGGGCTGGGGCATGGGCGTCTGGATTCCGGCGACCGTGCAAACTACGCTCATCAAGCAGATTCAGGGCTCGCTGCTCACCCCGACGATGCTCACCAAGTGGCATCTGCTGTTGTTCGGCCTAATATCGCTGGTCGGCGTTATCTGTTCGGTAATCTACTTCTTCTTCTCGCGCGAGCACAAAGGTGCGTTCAAAGTCGCGTCCGAGACCGGCATCATCTTCCTGATGGTCGGGTTCGGCGCGTCGTTCGGCTACACGGTGATGTCCCGGATGTCGCTCTTGATCGGCCGATTCCAGTTCCTGCTGCGGGACTGGCTGGGCGTCATCCACTGACGAAGAGGCGGTCAGCGGGTTAGTTGTTAGCCGGTTCGACAGTCAGACGGCGTGCAGCCGACTAACCGGCCAACCTGCTGCTCAGGGCTTGGACAGCAGGTACGACACCAGCGTCGCGGTGATCGGGACGCCGACGGCGCTGATAATCTGCACGTAGTCCTGCCACCACTTCAGGCCCACGCGCGGCATCATGACGATGTCGCCCGGCTCGACGGTCGGGTTGTTGCGGGCCGGGATACGCCGTCCGGCGCGGAGGACGAATGCGATCTGGGCATAGGCGTACGCGGTGGGCCCACCGGCCATTCCGACATAGTCGTTATACTTCAGGTTCGGCGTATGCAGGAAAGAACCGGGCTTGACGACTTCACCTTCGACATAGACCAGAGTGTTAATCGGTGGCACGACCAGGACATCATCATTCTCGAGCCGGACGTTGGCGCTGGAGTCGCCCTGGAACAGGGCGCGGGTGAGGTCTACGTCAATTCTCAAACGACTGCCGGCCGATTTGGGGTCGCGGCGGTTAATGTAAGTTGCACGCAGGTCAGCCCACGGGGTTATGCCGCCGGCACGCCGGACCAGGTCGAGAACCCGCTCGCCCGGGTTCAGCTCGTAGACGCCTTCACTTATGCGTTCCTTTTCGGTGGTGAGCGCCGAGGTTCGAATCCGGTAGTCGCCGCGCCCGTAGACCGCGCCCTTGACCGTGACGCTGCCGGTGACAATCGGCACGGCAATCCGGTCGCCGGATTCGACAAACGGATTGACCGCGACGTCGCCCTCGTTCTCAAACTTCTCGACATTCACTAGGGAAACGAGTCCGCCGTTGCGGAGCAACTGGATGCTGGTCTTGGACCCAAGCGGGGTCAATCCGCCGGCGCGACTGAGAACCTGGGAGACGCGTTCAACCGGATAGGCGTAATAGACCCCGGGCGACTGGACCTCGCCGGTGACGAAGACCACGACCTGGCGCATGCTGGTCAGGGTGAGCCGGGCCTCGACGTCGCGATAGTACTTGCGGAATACGCGGGTGAGGCTGTCCTGGGCGGTTCGGATGTTCATGCCGCTCATGGTCACGGCGTCCACGACCTGCAGCGAACCCGGTTCGCCGGGATGCGCCGGGTCGGTGACGATACTGATCAGCAGCTTGCCCTCGTAGGTGACGGTCGAGGGATAACTGTAGGCGAGCCCGCCGGTCACCGTGACCAGAAACCCGTCGCCCGGCATCAACGTATAGCGTTCTGAGACAATCGGGCTCTCAACTCCGGCCAGGGACAACTGTCCGCCGGCGCTCGCACCGGTGACGGGCGCCGGCTGGGCGCCGGCCAGGCTCAACGCCAGAACCAGGAATAATGGCAAATGACGACTCTCGATTGACGAGCTGCAATTAGGGGATTTCATTGGGCAATTCTAACCCGAAACCCCTGACTGTCAAGCTGAGCGGGACGTTCAACCACAGATGAGCGGGACGAAAGAACAACCACGGATGAACACAGGATGAACACCGATGAGGAACTGAACCCCGACGAAGCAGGAAACGAAGCGTGCCAGCAGGCACAACACGGATGAACACAGTTCTGGAGTCGAACCCGCAGACCACGCAGACACACTAGACCGCTTGGCCACTGTCTTCAGTATAGTTCCGGCCGGCGGTCCTTGAGCAGGTCGTTGTTGCGGAATATCTCCTTGTCGTCCGCGAGATGCGGGTCAATCTCCACGACCTTCATGGCTTCCTCGTCGCGCCCGGCTGAGGCGAGAATCTCGCCGCGCGGAGCGACAACCTGGCTCCGACCGGTAAAGGTCAGCTCCTCGCCGTTGCGGGTCTCGGTGCCAATCCGGTTGCAGAGAATCCAGAAGATGCCGTTCTCCAGCGCCCGGGTTACGGTTGTTTGCTGGGCGTAGTGCAGCACCAGGTTCGACGGATGGCAGACGATTTGCACCCCCTGAAGCGCCAGCGTCCGCGCCAGTTCGGGGAAGAAATGGTCGAAGCAGACTTCCAGGCCGATGCGCACGCCATTGAGTTCCGCCACTGCCGGGGCCCGGTCGCCCGGGTTAAACAACTCCTTCTCCCGGCCGAACAGGTGAACCTTGCGGTAGGACAGCAGCGGCCCGGGCCGACCCGGCGCGAGCAGGACCGCGGAGTTAAACAGCGCCGGCGAACCGGAATCTCCCGACCGCTCAGCAATCCCTGCGGCGATGGCAATCCGCGTTTCGTCCGCCAGGCGCTGGAGCCGGGTGACCGTCAGCCCGGATACCAGGTCTTCCGCGAGTCCGGCCAGTTCGTCGCGCGAGGCGAAGCAGTAGCCGGTATTGAACAGCTCGGGCAGGACGACCAGGTCGGCGGCAGTTCCGCGCAGGGCGGCTTCCACCCGAGCCAGGTTAGCCTCCAGATTGCCGAATTCAGGGGCGAATTGAAAGAACCCGACACGCATGGGTCAACATAGCCGGGGACAGGGCAGTTGTCAAGAGGGCCATCGCGGCCCGGAATCCGAAATAGAACAAACCACAGAGGGCACAGAGCGCACGGAGAAGCCCGTCCCGGGAGAATTCGACTTTCACCTTTCAGGTGCCTGTCAGTTCCGATTCGGTTTCAGGTTCTTCCTCTGTGTTCTCCGTGGTTCTATCTCGGGATTTGGGTCGCGGAATGACGAATGACGAAGTACGAATGACGAATGAAAGATGAGAGCAAATATCAAAGAGCAAATATCAAGAATCAAAGACCGGAGAGTATCTTTGGACTTTGCTCTTTGATTTGCCGCTGAGGGTTGCCCGGTTCCGGACACGACTGTACCATTCGGGACAGGTGGTTTGATTCTCGCGCAGCCACTCTAGCCTCAAGTCGGGTGTGGCACAACCCGTGCACTCGACACAGACATGGACATCAGCCATCAACCGCGCGACCCGGCAACGAGCCGCGCAAACTGAAGAAACGAGGAGGTTACGATGAAGCTTCTCACAAGACTCAGCGTGCTGGGATTAATCGCCGTCCTAGCCCTGCTGTTCACCGGCTGTCAGAACCACAACCCCAACAACGAGGACAGCATCCGCACGCTGCTGGGTTTCAGCGACTACACCAACGATGACCAGAGCGGTACGACCGACGACGGGACCGCCGACCCGCAGCAGGGTGGCGGATTCGGTGCGCTGGGTTTCGACCAGCCGACCGTTGAAACCCTGCCCTGGGTGCGCTTCGCGCGCAAAATCGAGCGCCCGGTGCCGCGCACGATAGCAATCACGATCCCCGCCTATCCCGGGTATCCTGAGACGACCGCACTGGCTGTCATCACCGCCAGTCCGTCCGGCAACTTCTACGTCCACAACAACCCGGGCGGCCATATCGCCTGGGTCAAACCGCTCGCGGACCAGGGAGTCCGCAAGGTCTATCTCACGCAGCACAGCGATACCTGGCGTATCCGCGAGATGACGCCCTGGAACATCGGCACGGTCGATGCGCCCTATGCCATCAACATCGCCTCAATCCGGATTGACGCCCGGCCCAGCGGCCTGAGCTACGAATACTTCACGCCCGATACAATGCTCACTAAGAACCAGTTGCCGGCCTTCCTGCCCGGCGACAGCGTGCACGTCACGGTGACCGTACAGAGCGATTCCGGGACCTGGGCTTTCCTGCATCGCGGCCTGCGCGGGCATCACCGGCGCCAGGCGTTCTATCAGACTGCGCCCAACACCTTTGAACGCGAGTGGGTCATCCGCCACGACTCCCTGCCCCAGGTACCAGCGGTGCGCCCGACTGCGTTCGACATCATCGGCTATCCGACCCTGTTCGGCGACACCTTGTCGCCGTACAACTCACGGGCCTGGACCCTGCCGTACATCGTGATTCAGACCCCGGATGCAGTAAGACCGTAGGCCGAAACGCGGACGACACAGCGAGAGAAGCGCCCGGCCTTGAGCCGGGCGCTGCGCTTGTTCGAGCCGCAGACCCGGAGTCAAATCCACCGATTACACCGATTCCACCGATTTCGGGTTCGGATTCAACCATCGACCCACGCAGATTGACACCGACCCGGAGCGACTTACGGCTATCTGCTCACGGCTATCGGCCTCGTTTAGGATTTCGGATTTCGTGCTTGTTTCGGACTTCGAGCTTCGGGTTTGGGTGCTTCGTTCGGCGGCTATCGGCTAACGGCTGCGGCTATCTCCCGTCGGTTGGCACTTGGGACTTGGTTGGTTCTTTGGGAGTTGGCATTTCCGGAGGCTTTCTCCGTTACAAATCTGTAACGGTTAGGCCACATCCTGCTCCAAGCTCAGAATCAGCGGTTTTATGCGTAACGCGTTATGCCTTAAGCTGTTATCAGTCGAACTGGTTTCAGCGGCACCGCCCCGGTAGGTGCTCTACCAGGCTCTCTAGTAGACGCTCTGCCAGGTGCTCTGGTAGATGCTCTGGTAGATGCTCTGGTAGATGCTCTACCAGGTGCACTGGTAGATGCTCTGGTAGACGCTCTACCAGGCTCTCTAGTAGGCTCTCTACCAGGCTCTCTAGTAGGTTCTCTGGTAGGTTCTC
>Ga0315288_10001355_pt1 | contig 31630 bp, 24 predicted proteins | sample YL17G11_20_MG_FD_203454 | JGI IMG/M metagenome (GOLD analysis project Ga0315288, IMG submission 203454) | Sediment microbial communities from Yellowstone Lake, YNP, Wyoming, USA - YL17G11_20 | ecosystem: Environmental > Aquatic > Freshwater > Lake > Sediment | place: USA: Wyoming | collected...
CCATTACAACTTCCTCAAGCGCAGCATTGCCAGCCCTCTCGCCAAGGCCGTTCACGGTTGTATTGATATAAACCGCACCGGCTTTCACCCCGGCAAGCGCATTAGCAGTTGCCATGCCGAAGTCGTTGTGGGTATGCATCTCAATCTCGATATCCACCTCGTCTCTCAGCTTCTTAATCGTCTCATATGTCTTAAAAGGATCGAAAATCCCCAGGGTGTCACAAAACCGCAGCCTGTCTGCTCCGAAATCCTTTGCCGCCTGCGAGAACCTGACCAGAAATCCAAAATCCGCACGCGACGCATCCTCGGCATTTACGGATACATAAAGGTTGTTCGACTTGGCGAAGTCCACGGACTTCTTGATCGAATCGATCACCCAATCCCTATCCTTCTGGAGTTTATATATTATGTGAATATCAGAAGCCGATATAGAAATAGCGACAGCGTCAACTCCACAGTCGATGGAGTGCTGAATATCCGAGATCACCGCTCGATTCCACGCAAGAATGCTTGCCCTCAGGCCCATCTCCACGATCAAAGCGATGACCTGCTTCTCATCGCCTCCCATAGCCGGAATTCCTACCTCGATCTGGTTTACACCTACCTCATCCAGAATACGTGCAATACGCCTCTTCTCATCGTTAGCAAAGACCACACCAGCCGTCTGCTCCCCGTCTCTTAAAGTGGTGTCGTCAATTAAAATTTTTTGTTTTGAATTTAGCGGTCCTGATTCCATTTTATCTCCGGAAAAGTTGTTTTCTTTAGTGTACTAAAGCGAAAATTGATTTGAAGTATTGTAAACTAAAGAGCTTTGGTAGGCAACAGATTATTCCTTCAGGAAGCTTAAAACTTGAGCCGTTGCAAATCCACAATAATCATATTGCTTCTGGCCACTCCTCATATAAGCTTTCGGCTTGCTCCATTACGTTCAAAACAATAACATTAGATTCTTCAGGTTCAAATCCTTTGCGTCTCAGGAGTCGCCTGACAGCTGCTCTTATCTTTGCCTTGACATTCTCCTGATCAGCCCAATCGATACTTAGATTTGCCTTTATTATAGCAGTAAGCTCACGTGCAATCTCTTTCAATTGCTCATTTTGCACAATATGCTCACGCCCCTTTGCAACTGCATCATAAAAAGCTATTTCTTCGTCAGATAGGCCAAGAGCTTCTCCTCGTCCCGGCACTGCTCGAATTTCTTTAGCCATCTCAACAAGTTTCTGAATAACCTCTGCAGATTGGATAACGTTATTGTGATATCGTGCAATAGTTTCTTCTAACATTTCTTTGAACGAACGATACCTGAAAACATTTTTTCGCATCTTAGTTTTTATCTCATCATTCAGAAGCTTCCTCAAAACTTCAATAGCCAGATTTCTATACTCCATCTTTTGTAAGTCATCTAAAAACTCGTCACTCATGATTGAAACTTCAAGACGTTCCTTTCCAAGCTCGCTGAATATATCTACAACTCCCTTTGAGGCAACGCTCTCTGATATAAGCTGTTTGATAGCGGTCTCAGTTTCTTCCTCTATATCACGAATTGACGGTGTGTACTTCCTTATGCTCCTTTGTATAGTTTGAAAAAAAGCCACATCGCTGCGAATAGCATTTGCTTCCTTGTGCGGGCTTACTAATGCAAATGCTTTAAACAACTCAGCACAAGCTTTAAGAAATCCTTCTTTGTTTTCATCGTTCATCGTCACAGCATTCTGAGCTCTTTGGATCAAACGCGCTAATTCCGTGCTCTCCAGCTTTTGCCAATTTATGTATTCAATACCATGGAGGTACGCACATACTACATCGTACTTCTCCATCATAACCGCAACCGCCTGCTCAATTGGAATCATTGCATCGCGGCGAATGCTGTCACTATAAATCCTCAGCGATTTTCTGAGGTCATCAGCGATACCAATATAGTCAACAATTAACCCCCCAGGCTTATCGCGAAAGACTCTGTTCACTCTGGCAATAGCTTGTATTAAGTTGTGATCACGCATTGGTTTATCCACATACATGGTATGTAAAACAGGAACATCAAAGCCGGTTAGCCACATATCGCGAACAACAACAAGTTTAAGAGGGTCATTTGGGTCCTTAAAGCGTGCTCCAATTTCTTCCATCTGCCGCTTCGATCGTATATGTGGTTTGAAGTTCGGCGGATCATCGGTACTCCCTGAGATGACCACTGCTGCTTCAGAAGCACCAGGTATGCTCATGATAAGTTCCCACATTCGAACAGCAATTCGCCTGCTCATGCAAACAACCATGCCCTTTCCATCAATCTTTCGTTGACTGAAGTGTTCAACAATATCATGGGCAATCTCTCTTAAACGATCATCTGCCCCAACTATGCTCTCCAATCTTGCCCATTTGCTCTTTAATTTATGTTTCACCTCGATCTCTTCTTGCTCAGTTATTTCATCAAACTCTATGTCAATAAATTCATTTGTCTGATGAAGTTTGGCTAACCGCCCTTCGTAATAAATGGGCACTGTTGCCCCATCCTCCACTGCCTGATTAATTGGATAGATACTGATATAGTTACCAAACACCACTCGGGTTGAACGGTCATCAAGCTCAATTGGGGTAGCTGTAAAACCAATGAAAGAAGCATTGGGTAGCCCATCGCGCACATTACCGGCAAGTTCCCTATATTGTGAGCGGTGAGCCTCATCAGCGATGACAACGATGTTGCGCCGTTTAGAAAGAAGTGGATATCTCTCGCCTTTTCTCGTCCCAAACTTCTGGATGGTGGAGAAAATTACCCCACCTGCTGGAACAGAAAGTTTCTGCTTTAAATCTTTAATGCTTTCCGCCTGTTTTGGGTAAGGAACGAGATCAGGCGCTTTGCAGAAGTTCTTCTTGTAAATCTGACTATCCAAATCATTGCGATCAGTCAAGATTAACAAGGTTGGATTTTCCAACGCAGAGTGCTGCATAATCTTTGCAGCATAAAATATCATCGAAAGCGACTTGCCCGCTCCCTGGGAATGCCAAACAACCCCAACTTTCCGGTCACCTTCCAAAGAGGATGCTCTAACTGTTTCTTCCACAGCAGCATTTACGGCATGGTATTGATGATACATAGCCATTTTCTTGACATAGCTGCCACCATCTGACTCAAAAACTACAAAGTTTCTGATGATATCTAACAGACGTGATTTCTCAAACATTCCGCAAACCATGACCTCAAGCTCAGGACTATCCTTCAGCGGCATTTCTTCCCCAGTAACGGTTTTCCAGGGAAAGAAAAACTCCCAACCACCAGTTATAGTTCCATGGCGAGCACTTAAAAGGTCACTTGTAATTAAAATCTCATTGTAATAGAAGAGCTCAGGAACCTGAAACTTATACTTTTGAAGCTGTCTATATCCTGTTTTAACAGTACCTAATTCACTGCCCGGATTTTTTAGCTCGAGCACAGCAAGAGGTAAACCATTAACAAAAACTACTACGTCTGGCCTCCTTTTGTTTTCACCACTAACAACCGAAAACTGGTTGACTGCCAAGAAGTCGTTGTTTTCTGGGTTATCAAAATCGAATATCCAAACGTGGTCACCAACTCTATCGCCCTCATCATTAACAACTTCTACCTTAATACCACTTCGAATAAATGAATGAAATCGGCGATTGTTCTCAATCAAATTAGGTGCGTCAAGGTGAAGCAATTGATGAAGAGCATCTTCCAAAGCATTAGAGGGTAAATGAGGATTGAGCCGAGACAAAGCTTTACGCAACCGTCCAGTCAAGACCACCTGGCCGAAAGATTCTCGCTCAGGGCTAGCACCACCCGGACTAATATCTGGCCCAAAAGCCATCTCATAACCAATCTCACGAAACCACTGAAGAGTTGGCTGCTCAGCTAAGCTATCCTCAGTTAGATCATAGGGGGCCATTTACACTCCAAATACCAATGTTTTATGATAGAGCTTTAAACCCTTTCCTTATAATCTCTGCCATTAGACTACGACGTATTCCTAAAAATTCGTTGTAGTTCATTTTTTGCCATCCCTCAGGAAGCGCGTGAAAGTAGCACATTTCTTTAAATTCCTTTGGATGCAAATTCAATTTTTTAATCATAAATGGGAAATATTCAAAAGGCGGTTTATCTGATATCTCTACATGATCTGCCCAATCAATGTATGAATAATTGGCAACTTGGTTAATGATCTTCAGGTCATTAATACCAATACTTTCCAGATATCCTCTTGGGAAAAGATGATGTCGCTCTATTGAGCTTCTTGGTGTTTTTAGCATTGGATCAAGTAAATCTGAAATTTTTGTTTTGGAAAATAACACTGGTGCCCCCAAATTATTTAAAGTGGCATAATAAGCTAGTAGTGCAGGATTACGCGGGGAAGATGTTTCAAGGTCGTTTGCTAAAGTAATTTCCCAAAAGTCATTAGTTAGAACACTATCGATTATATGCTCTAGTGTACCTATGAACTCATCAGCATGGCTAAGGCCACGCAGCCGGGTAAGATCACTCTCCATCGTCGATTCAGGCGAAGCAGAATAACGTCCTGTTATTGAAGTCATAAAGAACCATCTGGCAGTAAGATTTCTTAGCTTAAATGATTCTACATTAAAGTCTTCCTTCCCAATCAAATAGAAAGCATAAGCATACAAAAGCGCAATTTGGGAGGATATCATCGCTTCACTTCGATACCCAGCCTTAATCAAACATTTCAAAAATTCATGCCAACTTGTCAAGTTGAGAGTTTTATCCTGTACTTTCTCAAGAACGGAGAACTGATGCACTCTCTCTTTATCAGAAAATTGACCAGTCTCCATATCTTTGCCCCTTAGAATAGAATAAACATGCATTAAACGTGCACGCTTGAATCCAAGGGCAACCTCTACACGTAATAACTGGTCAGGATCTGGTTTTATGAAATGATTGAAGGGAGACGGTTGGCTATCAGTAGGAACAATTCTTGACAGCCGCGAAAATCTTTCAAGCTCAGCTCTACCTTCATCCCAAAAGACCGACATTAAAGTGAGCAGAAAATCTGCCTGATTTAGTTTAACACCCTCGCTATTTATACGAACAAAAATATCTGCTACTTGTTCTTCGTTAACATTGGACGATATCTCAAGCGCTGTGAAAGGATAATTTTGAAGATCAAACAAACAATCAATAGCATTCGCTATTTCATTCCTTATTGTAATGTCAAGTTCACGCGTTTTCTGAAGCTTTTCAAGAAATTCGTTTATAAAAAGAAAATGACCTCCACTATTCCAGACCGCTGAGATATTCGGAATAAATTCTGGATCACGCTTGATAGCTGCATCGGTAACCTCAAATTTCCCATCTCGCGGTCTAAAAGCAATCTGAATGCATTCTTCCTTATAGTTTGAGTTAAAAATAGATTTACCTCTTAAAACAGCATAGAGTGAAGTTAGTCTCTGTTGTCCATCAATAATCAATAATCTAGGTACCCGGCGCTGCTTTTCACCGGTACCAATTTGTTTTGTACCATTGAAATGGTCATTAGCCCAGAAAAGCAGGTACCCAACAGGAAAACCTTTGTACATCGAGTCAAAAAGGTCACGAACCCTCGTGGCTGTCCAGACAAAGGGTCTTTGGATATCAGGCAGGCCAATATCTCCGAACTCAATATCCTGTATCAATTTCGAAACCGTGTAGTCTACCTTTTTAAAAAGAATTTCACTCACTGACCTATCACCTCATTCAATATCTTTCTGTCAAAAAGCATTTTATATGCTTCCCAATAGCCATCCTATAAGCTAACTCACCAAACTGCTGAAAAACCACTGTTCGATTAATTCATATTCGGAATATATACTCAAGTAGTTCTACCCGCTAAAACCCCACTTATAACATCTAAAGTTCTGTTGACAAAAGTTTTTAACTCTCCATCCGTTATGGGACAAATATCTGCAGCTGGATTTTGATCGTGATGATAATTCTTTGAATAATCATTAATTTCAGTTAGCTCTCCCAGTAAAGGTTGAAGACGGTTTAAAGCATCTCCTGTCCCAGATCCTCTTATTCGCCCGATCATATCACCAAGCCAATCGCCCCTTGGAAACTGACGAGGAAACCTCATCCTAAGATTTGCTTCCAGTAATGGTCTAATACAACGAGCAACAGCATGCAGATCTCTAACATTTTGTCCATGTTCAAGATAATCAATTAAACAGAAATAATTTTGAAAATATTCACCTTGTGTTTCGCGCTCTATATCCCATTCGGATATCACACTATTTTCACCGCTTCGGAAAATGTGAAGTGTCTTAAGATTTGGTTTATCAGTACTCTGTTGCCACACGAGTCTTAAAAAATATGGATCATGCGACATAACTATTACCTGCTTAGCAAGCGAGCATAGACGGCCTATCTGCTGTTGTGTGCAAATTCGCCGATGGCAATCTAAGCTTGAAATGGGATCATCGAGAACGACAATCTTGTTTGCTAGATTTGGATCTTGGTCAAGTTGAGCAAGAAAAAATGCAAATGCAAGGGAACTCTTATCACCACTACTTAAAGTATTTTTGAAACAAGGAATCGGTTGATCGTCATTAGGAGATCTCAATTCAACTGGAATGTTTTTTATCTTTATACAATAATTAAGGCTTGGCTTTCCACCATGATAACCCTCGTTGACCTCAACAATTTGAAAATCTGCCCCGAATTTTTGTAAGGACTCGTTTATTTTTGCTTCATACTGCCGTAAAACTGCTTCAGTGTAGTCCTCTAACTTCCCTCTCGCATCTGTTTTATTAGTCTCTAATTTCGACTTTTCGCTTTGAAGTTCTTGATAATCCTTACATATCTTTTCCGTTTCTTCTGAATACCGAATTTTAACGTTTATAAGCTTTTGTAGTCCTTCTTGCTCCCTCGCAAAATTTGCTTCCTCAACTTTTCCTTTTTCTTCCCCAATCAATTTATTCAAACCTTCAATAATAGTGTTGAATTCCTCGAATTCCTTCTTTTTCTGGTTGTATGTTCTTATTAAATCTTTTAATTCCTCGCTTAAGGGTGCTTCAAGTGGAGCTGCTTTTTTTCGAGCGAAATGATTGTCAAGCTCTTTTTTTAGAGCATTCCAAATTACTTTTACTTTTTCAAACTCAATTGTTGGAAACTCAGTATCAACATATTCTTTCCAAAATTCTACTAACGAATTATTAGAGCTAATTATTTCCTGCAATTTTAATATCGCTTCCTGTGATAAAGTCTCGTTTATTTCTTCATTCAGCCCGACAATTTCAGCTTTCAAGCCTACGTACTCCTCGCTGAAATACATACGATAACTCTCAATTATCTCGATACCTTTAATTTTCTGTCCACAAAATGGGCATTTCCCCTCTTTAATATTCCGCAACCCATAAGCTAGCCAATCCTCGCCTTTTTCATCTAGGCAACGCGAAATATGTTCTTTAACTGATCGTTCAGCAGACTCGGATATGTGCTCAAATTGCTTAGAAAACAACTTCTCTGTTTTTTCGAAATCAATTTCGGGTAAATGTACAGAACTTAGCAAAGGCTTCTCAGATATTTGCTCCGCCCTTTTTAAAGCTTCTATTTCCTTTTTTTTGGTTTGAATTACTTTATCAATATCATCAATCTGACCCAGAGCTACAAAGTCATCGACTTCTATGCTGCCAATCATCTGTTTTCTTATTTCATCTTGATTACTTCTTATTAATGAATTGATATTACGGATTTTTTCGTCGAGATCTTCGACTTCCTCGGCCAAATGAACACCTTCCTCACCAATAGCAAAGCGATACAGATTCTTTTTGTGTTCATGCTCTACTGTACAACCTGAGTAAACATTATCTTCTATGAAAGTATCATCAAAGATTTTGATATTAGGTATTGTTTGATTCCACATATCGTTTGTAAAGGTAATACTATTTCCTTCTACGCGAAGTTGCACAAGAACGTCTTCAGTAATTCCTAGAGTATGACGTTCTAAAATATAAGTTGGACTTCCTGTACAAAGAGACCGAAAAATAGCGGATAAAGTAGTTTTGCCACGTGCGTTTTCTGAATAGATTAAAGTCAAACGTTTAAAAGTAGTATCACCAGTTGCAGAATAATTCTCAAAACGTCCCACATTCTTGATTGAAATAATCTTTTCGATCATTTTTGATGCTTCCTAACATTGATCTCTACGTCTGAGACATTGATTTTCCCCGATAACAATTTTGGCAACAAAGCATCGCGGATTTGGGCGAGAAATCGGGATTCCAAAAGATTCTGCTGAGTTAAGAAATATAATGATTTCACAATTTGACAATATTCTTTGAGCACCTCTCGTGATGGGATAACCACTGGAAAATCTAAAACTTCCTTAAAATCGACACGTTGACGGCTTCCAGTTGTCCCCGTGACATTGGCTAACATAAAATCCCAAAAGATTGGTGTTGTTACTATCCCATAAACAAAGTCTACCAAGTTTGGGTTCAAAGTTTGTATGGTGATAAACTCAGTCGAACAAATCGAAGGTATATCAGATTTAAGTAGCGGACGCCATACTCTAGGTGTATCTGGATTTAACCTCGAGACTAGAACGAAATCACTTCGAACAAGGTATTTATTGCTTTTAATATTACAACCTTGTTCTAGATTTGGCATTTTCCCACCATCAAATGCAGGGAAACTGTAATGTAAATAGAAAGTATTAGGATTCTCATTGGGTTTTACTGTCTCCTTCACAATCTCGGCTACATCTCCCAAATGCCCAACATTCCACCCTTTGGGTATCGGGCCTAAATCGCTATTTACAAATTCGTTATATTGGAAGGGTTCAAAGTCGATAAACCAGGATTTAAAAATGGCAGTAGCCATCGCTTCCAGTGTCTTATTCATCTGCCTATTAAGCTCAATCTTATCATCCAAAGATCCCAAAATCTCCCCGATTCTTCGCTGCTCATTCTGTGGAGGCAAAGGAACAAGAGTTTTAACGATAACAATGGGGTTGACGGCTGGATAACATGAAGTTGATGTATCCGCAATTGCTGAAAGAAGATCTATAAAAGGATCTGAGGTCAAGACATAGTGGACGTACTTGCTATCTGCTGCGAATGGCCTAATAACCGCAAAACCAGTAGAAACAACAGTATTTGGGTTGGCGTCCTTAATATATAAATAAGACTTTCGATTAGGGCGAACTGTTGAGATTATGGTATCACCACTCTTGACAATTCTTTTAGCTCGACTTGGAGCAATCGATAACGGTAATACTTGAATTGACTCAAGCCGCCGGTGGCTAACAGAAGAAATATCTATATATTCTATCTCTGAGTGGGGATAATTATTGTTAATTTGAGTTGGATTGATTTCACAAATATCCTCAACTGTACACACTTTCCAACTAGGCGGAATGTTCATAAAAATTCTAAAAACAGCACTATTGGTAGACTTCATATTCTAATTCCCCTATGTCTATCATCATCATGAGAGCCTTATAATTACAAAACTTAATATGGCTTCTCGATTGAGCTTTTCTCAATTTATCTTGAATAAGCATAAACCCAATACCTCTGTGATCCTTATTCATACCTGCTTTCCACAAATTAGCCTATCCTGCAAGAGCAAGGCAAACCATTTTTATCCTTATGTGGTCGCAGTTTCACATCATATTTAATTCTCTTAAACTTCTTGCTACAAGCACTACATTCAAAGATGTAGATTATGCTCGAGCCAAACTTTCTACTCCAAGACTTCCCTGTTTTCCTTCGACTCAATGTTCTTGAACCAGTTGCTCTTGCTTTCGTTGGAGCAAAAAGTTGACCCAGTGCTGAAAATTCAATCGCATAAATTGGGGTAAATGGCTGCCGTGTTACCTCAACTGATTCTATACGATCCACGCGATATGATCTGTGCTCGCGCGTATTTGCTCTAACAGCATGTAATAGTAAATTTCCTTCCATAGTTCGATGCAGTGAATACGGTTCAATAATTCGCTTTGTTCCATTATAGCCAAGCTCTACGCAAAGATGATTGATTGCAGCAAAGCGAATTGGCTCCAAGGGAACAGGTGAATCAGTACTCCAATTCCATACAGTAGCTGGAGGTTTCCATGATGAGTCTTCACCAGTTTCAAAATCTATAGTAGGAAGTTTTTCTAGAGTTGCTATTTGCTCAAGCCAGTCAAAAAGCTTGGGCAGCTCAGCCCAGAATTGTTCCATAGGCGGTAAGACTGGTAGTTGATGCGCCAACATATTATCCCATTCGGACTCGAGCTCAGCCCGAAAAGGCGATGTTTCTAAAGCAGCAAATGCGGGTACAGTCACACCTTTGTACTCGCACTTTTCGATCAAAACAGTGCGGATCAGTTCCGGCGCTGAATGCAGGTCCTGACGACGAAACAGATTAACAATATCGTATAAGTCACGAGGCCGACACCGTTCTACCATAGCTCTAATTTTCTCAGCGAAGACTTCTTCAAATGCATAACAACGAATATCGCCTGGTGGTAGAGAATCCGGAAAGGGGTGTGATATTTTTCGAAGAACCGAAGGACGAACAACTTTTTCCTGACCGTTTAAATCCAGCTTAATACTCGCAGGTGTAGTAGCACCCCGCGGACCTCGAAAATAGATACGCCCTTCAGTTGAGAGAGGTGTATCTCTCTCGCGAAACCGAGGTTCACGTATAGAGAAATCGATGCCTGATTCAGCAGATACATGAGATAGAATCTTGCTCACTTTCTCACGAACTTCCTCTGGATGAATTGGACCACTTGGCAGTACTGTGAAATCCAGGTCCTCGGAGAAGCGGTAGGTCTCAAGGAAACATTTCTTAAGGCAGGTCCCACCTTTGAATACCCACGAAATGCTCAGCTCTGGATCACTTCCAATACCCCAGAGAACCCAACCGATCACGTAATCCTTTTCGATAATATCCTCTCGCAGACCCCATGCAAATGCTAAATCCTTGATATCCTCGTGACGAATCATTGATTCCCCACGCTCGATCCAAGCTCCACATTTATATCAAGATTCCATCGTCGCGACAGCCTACCTTTCACCTTTACTGTAGGATCGAGTTTGGAATACCCAGCACTAATATTATCTTCGCAATACTTTGATATCTTGGGTGCATCAATCCGAAATTTTTCCAGCAGATAGCCTAGTCGCTTGCAAAGTGTTCGATTTTTTAACCGCGAGACGTAGTTTAGTAACTTGTCATCATCACGGTGTTCACCGCTGAAATATTCTTTTACAACCTGTGCTACATGACGTATACCGCCACCAATCGCTGGCTCACTCAGTATATCGGCTACCGTACGAGAAGGATCTGACACCTGGATTTTTGTTTGTTGTCTCCACACATTAGCCGTACCAAATAACCGATCTTCTGGAACAAACCTCAAGACAAATTTGGTATCCTGGACTTGTTGCCTGCGTGTGCGGACTCTATAAGCAGTAAAGACCACAATTTCGGAGAATATCTGTTCAGTAAGACCCCAGTGTTCACATGCACTCCAACCACCTATATAGACTGGTGCAAAAAGAGTAGCAGCTACAACCCAGGGATCCTCCCTACGTTCAGAAGGATGTTGTGCTTCAAAGGGAACTGTGATATACAGACCCCTTCGAATACGACTGAGCCATCCACGTGACGCCCAGTAAGCCAAAAGGCGTGCCGTTTTACTCTGGCTCATTCCCAAAACCCTGGTAGCAGTGAAAACTGTGAACGGTCCTATCATCTCGCGGTGAAGTTTGCTCAATAGTCGACGGTTATCTTCTGTAATGCCTCCAATTTGTTGTCTTATGGTATATTCTGGTCGCATTAATTTCCATCCTATCAGTATTATTGCGATTACATTATACCATTTCTTCCTTATTACTTATTGCATCGAGGTTGCTATGACAAATCCCCAATGTATATAAGTATTCGCTAACTTTAATCTGTGTTATTAGAATCAATATTAAATCCTAGATCCTTTAGATTGGTCCTGATTTTCTTTTGTAGCTCTTCGCTCTCTTTAAACTGCTTGGCAAGTTGGCTGGTGAGCTTGGCCATCTTCTCTTCAAAAGGTTCACCTTCGTCTTCTACTATCTCAGTACCGACATATCGGCCAGGCGTTAGAAAATAACCATGACTGCGAATATCATCAAGTGTGGCAGACTTGCAGAATCCAGATATATCCTTATATTCGCCTTCTTCTTTTTCTCCCCTCCAGGCATGATAAGTGCCAGCAATTTTTGCAATGTGTTCATCAGTAAAGTCGTTTTGGACTCGAGAAATTTTGACAAACAGTTTGCGAGCATCAATAAATAGAGTTTCACCCTGACGATTGCGACAACGCTTGTCTGCTTTGTCTTTAGTGACAAACCAAAGGCAAACAGGGATTTGAGTGGTAAAGAAAAGTTGTGGTGGGCAAGCAACAATGCAATCAACTAAGTCACCCTCGATTATTTTCTGACGGATCTCCCCCTCAGCCCCACCAACTGACATTGAACCATTTGCCATGACAAAACCGGCTATACCGATAGGAGCCAAGTGATGGATAAAATGCTGAATCCACATATAGTTGGCATTGGAATTAGGCGGCCTACCGTATTTCAACCGCACATCTCCGACTACCCTATCAGCGCCCCACTCCTTCATATTGAACGGTGGATTAGTCAGAATATAATCGGCACGTAAGTCCCTATGTCTGTCATCAAAAAAAGTGTTGCCAAGAGCAATATTTCCTTCAAGGCCCCGGATTGCCAGATTCATCTTACAAATGCGCCAGGTTGCCTCGTTTAGTTCCTGTCCATAAATTGAAATCCTGCGACCATTTCCATTATGTGCCTGGATAAACTTAAGACTTTGAACAAACATACCTCCAGATCCGCAGGCTGGATCATAAATGCGCCCTTCGTAGGGCTCAAGCATTTCGACAATCAAACGTACAACGCATTTCGGAGTATAGAATTCGCCTCCACGGTGTCCTTCGGTTTTGGCAAACATCTTAATGAAGTATTCATAAGTGCGACCGAGTACATCCTTTGCTTTAGCATCCTTCGTACCAAAACCAATGGTGGAAAAAAGATTAACGATTTCACCGAGCGTCTGAGGAGAAATAGCCGAATGGGCGTAAATCTTAGGTAACAAGCCTTTGAGATACTTGGGGTACTCTCTTTCTATTGCTAACATAGCTTCATCAATTAATTTACCAAGATTTGGTTGAGTAGCATTCTCCATTAAATAAGACCAACGAGCTTCTTTTGGAACCCAAAATATGTTAGCGCCAAGATACTCATCCTTATCCTCGCAAACAAATTCAGCATCAGATTCCACAGATGTGTAGTAATCCGGATTATCTGGATTATGAGTTTCTTCAATCAGATATTGTTGGCGTTCTTCAAAAGCATCTGAAATATATTTGAGAAAAAGTAGACCAAGAACAATATGCTTGTATTCAGCAGACTCAACACTGCCACGGAGCTTGTTAGCAGTCTTCCAAAGCTCATCAGCGAAATGTAAGTCTCCATTCCCACTATTGTTGTTATACCCAGTCATCTATTCTCCATCTCTCCCCTGACATTCACATTTTACTATAAAAGTAATGTGCCTTGTTTATTTGATCAATCCATACACTACTTTATCTTCTGATCGAACAAGATATAAAGATAGATGATGTCTGAAAAAATTTATCCTAGCATTAAGAAAATTTTATTCATCGCCTTAATCTCAGCAGTCAATTTCAATATCACTGCTTGCAGTACAAATGACGCTAAAGTCGTGGAGATAACCACCACATCTCAAAGCACTGCATCAGAAACCGAGACATCTCAGGCAAGTGAAGAAACCGGCTTCGAAGAATCAACAAAAAAGCTCCTGGGCGACCAGGCTTTGAACTTCATTGATGCTGTCAAATCCGGGAATGAGTATGATTATTTCAGCAGCACTACTAAAGAAATCGTCGGCACAGAGCAGGAGTACAAAAACAGCACCAAATCTGATATCTATTTCATTATCGCAGAGAGCCATTCAGGCTGGAAAAACCTGCAGGTTGTAAGTGTAAATATGATTTCTGCCGACAACGCAGAAGTGACAATAAGGGGAGACAGAAAAGCGGGGGGAATCGATTATATTGGTGATGAGGTCACTTTTCATTTTGTTCTCGAAAATGATGGATGGAAGATTGATTTTTCACAGTAATTTTTTATTTAAATTCAATCGAGTCCTAAATACAAAGCTATTTAAGTTTGATTTTGCTAAGAAATAGCAGTGGCTGATATCTTGGCTTTTTAAACAAAATCATTTTATTTTAGGCTAAACTCCAACTTCTTCATACATCTGAATCGTTCTAGAAACAACTTCATTAAAATTGTCAACTTGCTTGAATATCCTGTAAGCATTAAGTCCTATACCTTTGGATAATTCTCTATTTCGTATTATTTCCTTAAGTGTCTTTCGAAACTGCAATACATTTTTAGGATTTACTACTAAAACACTTTCTCCATCCACCAGTTCAGAATAAGGTTCACAAGCATGCATCTCATGACTGATTACCGGGCATTTGCCAACAGCCATTGTTTCCAAAGGTATACTTGAAATAAAACTTTGAAACGGGAAATCATATTGCGCAGCAATAACACAGGTTGAAGCACCTATAATAGAAGGAATAGTCCAGGGAGGCAAAAAGCCCATAAAAAAGGACTTGTTTTCTAAACCCATTTCCCGAACCATTTTCTTAAACCGAAACATTCCTGTTCCATTAGCAACAAAAAATAGCAAAAAATCTTCATTGATATTTTTTACTGCATGAAGAAGTTCGACCAAACCTTTAGTCTCAAAATAATAGGGAATCTTTCCGATATAAGTTATAACCGGAAGATCAAAGCTAAATCTTTTTACTACTTTACCAAGATCAAATGGTTCAACTTTAGGATTAAAAGCTTCCGGATCAACAAATATTTTTGGAAAAACTAAAAGTTTATCCTCGGAAATACCCATTGATAAAAATTTGTGCTTGGTATCTTTATAAGTAACTATCTTGTCAGCATTCTTAAGTATTTCATTAAGAAGAGTGTTAAATGCCGGAGATGGTAAAAATCTGCCTAAATCACTTCCTGCATGCCTTACTATAAAAGGTTTCTTTACAATAAACTTCGTAACTAAGCCAGCTGCTCCATAGGGAACAAAATACCATGAATCAATAATTTCTATCTCATTATCCTGGATAACTTGTATGGCCAAGTTCGAAAGTCTCTCAACATAAGTCTTGGAGGCGGGAATATGCATTGGATTTGCTTCAGGTGATTGATCAGTGTTAAAAACACTAACACTCTTTGGACTTATGAAATTACCATCTGTCTTGGAGATTCTCTCTCTATATTCCTTTTCTACCTCATTAGCATTTGTAGTAATAAATACTTCATGATCTTTGTTGCCTAAAGCCTTAGATAGCCAGTAGGTTTGAGAGGAAATACCTCCCTGAATGGGAGGATATTTGCATATAAAACAACTTCTCAATAATATCCTTTAATAAAATCTACCTTTTCTTCTCTAAATCCCAAACAAATTGTTTCCCGCGAGAACGATCGTTTTCCATAAAAGCTTGCACTTTTTGATTGTCTTTAATACATGCATCACATAGATAGAAAAGACTCTCTTCGGGACCACAGCTATCAACACTTATACAATTTAGCGGTACATATCCCTGGCATTTTTCACAAAATACTCTTGGGTTTTCAGTAAGTTCAACACGTAACCCGATATCAGCGGGAAGTACCCTTAGCGGACGACAAATTAGCTTGTCTATTGATATACTATTATTGAATACTTTTTCTATAATATATTCTTCAAGCATTTCACATGTAATCTGACGAATCCCGCCATACATCTCTTCACCAAACTCTGAAATGATCGCTAATAGACTGGTATCTTCTTTATTATTTTTTCTTCCATTCCAAACTTCAGCCCAATGATACAGCATAAGCAAAACACCAGAAAGATATAAATGATTACACTTGCTCATCGATTCATTGAGCGCTTCTTCCTGTATCATGCATTCTAACGTTTCATATTCTTTTTCTCTTCCCTTTGCTTTTAAGTCCATAATAGAACCAATATTTAGGCAAATGACTGGATTTTGTTGTTCTTTATGATCTTTATTATTATCCTTTTTTTCAAACAAACCTTCAGCTATTTCTTGACTCCACTTTGTATCACTTGAATAGACAAACCACATTTCTTGATTTAAATTATCGGATTGTGTTGGTATATATATTTTTAACCCTACTGTTTCCTTACCCCCCAAATCCGAATGCTTGACTGGAACAATTTTTAGTTTTAACTGTTTATTGTTTAAATTGTATTTGCACCTATTTGAATTACCCTTCTTTTCACTTAATTCATCTTTCATAATCTGATTCAAAATATTGGAAAGATCAATTTCCTTCTCTTTTTCGAAATCTTTAGGATCCAGCCGAACAATATCCAAAATATGTTCACTGGAATCTTGAAGTATCGGATGATATTTTTCATAAGCACCTGGTGAAAGCAGGTATAAAAGTGGTTTCTTGATTCGCAATTGCTTTTCTAATTGGAATGGAAGATTTAGAATTGGGATTAAGCCTTCTGAGTGATCATGATGTGCATGGGTAAGCAAGACAACATCAATATCTAAAAATGCAAATCCTTCATTAAAGAAATTTTCAAGAAAATCGAAACCCGGATCAATCACTATACCTGTAGTGACCGGTTTTGACAGTTTACCCTTTTTCTTGTTCAGCTCTGATCTTATCTGTAGGAAATAACCTCCGCCTTTTGAGCGACGACTTTCCCTTGAAAGAACAGGAGAATAGGAATTCCAGCGCCTGAGCACACTAAACTCCGAATACCAGGATTTATCCACTGAATAGCCTTGAAGTAGATTTAGAATATTCTGATTATTTTCAAGTAGTCTCTTTTCTATATTTTGTGGACGTACGTATCGATTTATCAGAGTATTATAATTTTTCTTATTTTTTTCAGTTTCCTTCTTCTTATCTAAATCACAAAATAGTCTCTCTTCATTTAATCTAGTATAAAACCCCTTTGTGATACCACAATACTTTTCCCATGACTCACATGAAAGCATTTCATCAAACAAATCTTCAGCTTCTTTTGCAGTTTTTGTTTTCTCTTTTTTTAATGCCCTATCTCTCAAATTATCAGCTAAAAAAGCAATTAAAAACCTTAGCCTGTCATTCCATTTCATGTTCTTTTTAAGCTCAATGTTGTAAGCGACCAATCTAAAAAGAGAAGTATTAGATATTAAATCATTTAATGTTTCATTCAATGTATAATTTTCCCATTTTTCACAGACACTATCATCTACAACTCCACTCTCTTTTAAAATGATTAATGTCCTATTTGTAAATGTTTCAGTTTTTTTAAGTGGGCAATCAGCTTTTAACTCTCTTTCAATCATATTAAAAATATCATCTGAACTATTTTTCATAAGAGATTTTTTATATTTTTGCTTTTTCTCTAAGTTTTTTAATTCTAATTTAATAACATCACATAAACCAATAAGTGCATCTTCATCATCCCATCTACCCTCACGTAAGGCAAAAATATAAAGCTGAATAAGGATTTCGTTTAACTCCTTACTCAGATCAAGCTCTTCAATATATTTTATTAATTTATTTTTTAATATTTTTATATATTTTCTCTTTAGTTTTTTTATGTATTTTTTCTCTTCTTTAGATATTAAAAAATTATTTTCATCCAGGTTTTGAATTAACAATCCAACATCCGCCAATTTTTGTACTATCTGTGACTTTCTCTTTTTTGTAAGCTTAAACTTATATTTACCATCTATCCCATCCTGCATTGTTATGCCTGAAACCAATAATGGGGCAGCTCCATAATTTTCTAATTGATTCACTAAATCATCTAATTTTACATTTTTGTATTTAATTAGATCCTCTTCTATCTTTTCATAAAGCTTATTGATATCATCTTTATTCTCTGTAAAATTGAGCTTTTCTATATTTTTCTTTGCTCTCTCAAATTTTAATCTTGCCATTTGGTAATAAATTTCAGTAACTGCACTTGGATCTATCTCGCGTTGATCAACAATCTTCTTTTCAACAGTCTTCTTATTAGTAGCTGCTTCTAATGCCTTTCCCAAGTTGTTTTCTGCATTATCATTAAGACCCATGTCCAGGGCTGCCTCAGCAAGTTTCATATATACCAAGGTCAGTAAATGATAGTATTCTCTGTTATTAAAATTAGCTAAATCTTTGACAGCCTTATGTGGATCAAATAACTCAACTGAACCGTTCTTAATATTAGAAAGTAGCCAAATAGCTTCGAAGCATCTCTGTGAGTGTATAAGTGCATCAGCTCTTTGGGTTTGAGCATATATTTGTAGATACAATTTTCTAGCTAAATTATTTTTATTATTACTATTCTTATAGCAATCATATTTCAAATCACGAAAATCTAATTCTTCGCTGGCAAACTTTTCTATCGCTTTATTTTCATCATGCAAGTGATGATATGCAAGTCCCTGAGAATATAGTGCTGTTATAACCATACGATCCTTATGGTCATGTAAGGTCTCGTCTTTAATATTCTTTGCTTTCTTATGGGCTTTTATTGCACAACCAAGAGAAAGTTCATGATCATCTACACCAGGACTCGCAAATAGAATTGACAACTCTAAATAAACCAAAATATTCATAATTTCTATTTTTTGTTCGTTAGGATTTTTATCTTTCTTTTCATTTAACTTCTTACTCCAACAAATATCTTTAACCAGACAATAGAGATTAGCAACAATAGTATCTATCTCCTTTTCATATTCCTTTGGTTCTAACTTTTTACCATTCTGTTCCATAGCAAGCATTTTTAAACGGATCACCTTTGACAGCAACAGGTTTTTCCAAAATTGGGTATCGGGCATCACATTATGCAAGGAAGCTTCAACTAGTTTTATTACATCTATAAACTTATCACCAAATTTTCCACACTCCCACTCTTCAATAGCTTCTTTAGAAGAACACTTAATTTCCGGATTCACAAGTTTTAAAATTTCATTAAACGCACAAGTAAGAGCGTAGGGGCTTCTAATATCAAGCCAATGCTCAATGTCATCCAAAATATCTAATTCATCTTTACCAATCAAATCACTACGGTTCATTAACAGCTACCCTGGTTTTTATATCTTGATTTATCATTGCCTTAATATTTTTTAATGCATCGGGCATTGCCCATTTTGGTCTGTTGAGAATATCCAGCAATGAGTATTTGTCAAACAATTTCTCTGCTACCTTTCTCAAAATATGTTTCGTGGTGCTGCCCTTAATTTTCAAGCTTACCGGTAAACTTGTAGCTAACTTAACAACCCTGTCATGAAGATATGGCACCCTTACTTCCAAGCCATACCACATTGAAGTTCGATCAACAGCCCAGAGGTGGTAATTACTAAGACCACTTCCCAGAAGCAAATCAAATACACTATATTGATATATTTCTCTATCTTCTTCTGTAGGAAACCATTTTTGTAAATCCATCATTAGTTCACATTTTTCTTTGCCCAAACTAACATTTGAAAGGCGGTCAAAAATAAAATCCGCATATCCCAAGGGCCAGCGGTGCATCCAGTATCCGCCAAATAACTCATCTGCTCCTTCTCCGCAAATTGCCACTTTCACACATTTTGATATATGCTTTGAAGCTAAAAAAAAGGCGAATTCTCCGCCTAAATCAAACGTACCCTCAGTGGGTATATTCTCGTATGCTTCTAAAAATTTTGGATATTCTTCTATGTACTCATTATCGTCCACTAAAATCTCATGGTGAATTGAGCCAATTGCTTTTGCCACTTTACGAGCATATCTTATATCTTCACTTTCTACTGAATCAGCAAGCGTAAAAGTATGAATAGGAGATAATGATTCCTCTGCGCAGAGAATGGCGATGAGTGAAGAATCCAATCCTCCAGAAAGATAAATCGCCTTTGGTAAATTATCATGCCGGACAATTGCGCGACAACTTTCTCTGAGAGCAGATTCTAAATCTTCGCATATGCTTTGTTCATTCAAAACGGCGTTCCTTAAAATATCCTCACCGAGTGGATTGAGCACAGAATAAGTCTTCTCTTTGAATTCAATTGCACTATTACTATCAGCAATTTCTAATATAGAGCCGGGTGCAAGTTGTTTCACGTTTTTCTCAAGTGTTATCCCTTGAGACAGGATGAAGCCTAAAACTTGAAGTTCACAAAGCGATTTCTCGTTAACTTCACTATTTATATCAGGGTGTTCAAGAATTGCCTTTACCTCAGATGCAAAAATGAATTGCTGGTTCTCGGGTAAATAAGAATAGAAGAGAGGTTTAATTCCCATCCTATCTCTTGCAAGAAATAGCTTGTTACCATCCCAGATAGCAAAGGCAAACATGCCCTCTAAATAATTGACACAATCTTCCTGGTATTCTTCAAATAAATGAAGTACAACCTCAGCATCAGAATTACTGTAAAAGATATGTCCTTCGTTCACCAGTTCTTCGCGTAACAACTGAAAGTTATATATTTCCCCATTAAATACTATACATGCTGATTTATCTTCATTAAAAATTGGCTGCTGGCCTTTTTCGTTGTCCAGGATACTTAAAAGACAGGCTCCAAGTGAAATATGTTGAGAATGATAATATCCTTCACCGTCCGGACCGCGGTGTTTTATCGCTCTTATCATTCTCTCTACAATACTTAAATCACTTATTTGCTTACCTAAAACCCCGCATATCCCGCACATATTTATTTCCTTTAGTCATCATAATGGGACAAATAGGATAAAATTTGAGTTAAAGCGTATAAAGCCCATGAACTCCCCTCTTCAATATAATGATCTGCCCACAGACCTTCAGGGATTTGATTCTCCAATAACCAATTTAAACCTTTACGAAAAACATCCTCGGGTACATTCTGAGGGTATTGAAGTAATCCCAATAATGAAATTCCCGTACAATAGGGCGTACTGTTTATTGGATGATTCTTATATGGTCCCCAACCAAAATCATCATTTTGCTGTCCTGATAACCAATCAATAACTCTTGGAATAAACGAATGATCAGGTGATTGATAGTTGTTTGCTTTAAACGCCATTAAAACAAATGCCGCTTTATATGTCATAACCGGTTCAAATTCCGTCTCTCGCTTCCATTGATTTTCCAGCCATCCCAGACTTAATTCAGAGGATAACCGGGGAAGAAGATTCAGCATAAGACCGGTTGTGGGGATTCTTCCAATATCACGCCTGGTTCGTCCCCAACTTCCATCACTATGTTTTTGTCCATCTAACCAGCCTAGAGCATTCTCAACTGAATTTGCATACTCTTCATATAACGATATAAATGAAGTACACCACACTGTGTCAACAACACCAAGCCATCCCCCATCAGACTTTTGTTTAGAAACGCAATAATCAGCCAAGCGGTTAAAGATTGATATTTGTTGACTCACCCCACTCTTACACATTAATAGAGCAACCCTACATATTCGCTCCAGTTCATTTCCTTTATCTAAAAAATTCTTAACTATATTTGTTAGGGTGTATATAGATCGTTTAATAGCTAAGTATTCTTCAGATAATCCATATTCGGATTTCTTCTCTGCTGATAATTGAAACAACTGCATCCTGTTATCCAGTCATTTATTATCTACACCCATGACATGAGCTGCACTGAACACAAAAACGACCTTTATTGAACTTCTCTAAAATATGCAGCGGAAAGGTAAGTTCCTTATGTTCTTCAAGCAATGGTTTCTCATACTTTCTTGACTTATTTTCACTTCTTAAAGCATTGTTTTTAATTTCAACAATTTCTTTTTTCACGTATTACCTCCCTCCATTTAACATAGCTCAAGGATTTTGCGGTCTTTTAAATCTTCGAAAAATTCATTGAAGTCCTTTCTTATAACCTCAGCGTCTTCATTCTCGTAGACACAGGCTATCTTGTTCAGAACTTCAGAGATAGATTTATCTTCCTCAAAGCAGGACAGCATGAAATAAGATGTTTCATTAAGATTAAAACATGTGCCTTCTTCCACATCAAAAAGCCAGAACATCCCATCATCTACATCTAATTTGTAGAGCACATATCTTTCAGCAATTCTCCATATCTCAGATTCCCAGTTTTCCAACATTGAGGATCCTCCTCCAAAAAATCACCGGTAACAGCATAAGCCATGGCACGACAACCACTACATCTTGGTATAAGCTCGCAATCATGGCATTTCCCTTTAAGGTTTTCCTTATTTCGAATTTTCCACAAAACATCTGAGCTATACCATATTTTAAAGATTGAATCATTTCTTAGATTTCCAATAGGTATATTCAAACGACGGCAAGGTAAAACAGTGGCATCAGGTAAAATACAAAGACTATCTATACCAACTGAACAAACTGCTCCCAAATCCATTTCAGGTGGTGTATTTGCATACATGCCTGAACGTGCAGGATCTATGTTTGCCCAAAGGGTTCGATATTTCAAAACCACTAATGGTGTTCCTTTTTTATACTCCAAATCTGCACGGTCAGAGACCTCTTGAAAGACTTTTCTAGTTTCATCTGATGAAAGTAAACTCTCCTTTAGACCAGAACCCGATCCGCAAGGAATTATTCTTTCGATAGTTAATCCGTTAATTCCTTCAGCTATCATAAGATCAAACAAAGCAGAAATATCCCTCGCATTATTACGTTGAAGAGTGAACATCACATTCACTTTTATGCCATGTTCTTTCAGCATTCTTATACCTGCAATTGCTTTTTCAAAAGCACCTTCACCACGAATAAAATCATGTGTAGCAGGAGATGCGCCATCTAACGAAACTTGAACTCGGCGAAGCTTGGGAATATTCCTTAATTTTTCAGTAATTGATTCATTCAATAGTGTTCCATTTGAGAGTACATCAAGATGGGCTACATGATCGCTTTTATTTAAATATTCTAGCAAAGGAATAAGCTCTTTCTTTATCAAAGGCTCGCCGCCAGTTATGGATATCCGACCTTTTTTGTTCCATTTCGTCAGTGTTTTTATAATTTTATCAGCTATTTTTCTTAAATCTGACAGGGATAATTCCGGTGTAGAATAATTATTCTGGTAACAATGTGCGCATCGCAAATTGCATCTTTCGGTTATATGCCACTGGAAATAAAATTCGTTCTGAACAAAATTGTTTTTCACTGATGGTGATCCCAATTTTTTCACTGAAAATAGAATAGCTATAATTTTAATTTATTACAATATTGTTTAGATTTATTTCACAATAAGACTACAACATTTTCCCTAATAATTAAGGCTAAAATTCAATTTTAATATTCATTAATTAAAAATTGTTTATTATTGTTTAAATTTATTTAAAAATCTTTAGCGATAATTATTAGCATAAAACTTAAAAAATACACCCTGCCTGAACGCAGATAGATAACTTTAGCCACGGGAAGCATCTTCAATTCCGTGTTCGAATGACAAAGGCTCAACTAATACTTTATTGATTAGAAACAAGTAATATACAGGTGATAGTGATTTAGCTTTAAAAAAATTTGATTGCTTTTAAATTTAAACTAATAATCTGTGACAATACATTTGATTAATGTTTTTTGGACTATAGTTACCTACCTGTAGCTCAGTTATTTTAATTCAAAAAGTGTTGCGTAAAATGTAACATTTGTTATACTACGTTTGTATTATACTGATTATTGCTTAAATGACTTCGTATAAATTACAAGAAAAAGAAAGATTAACGATATCATTTCGTATAATAACGAGTTAAGTGAAATCGGGGGCAAAGGACTATGAATCTGTCAAGTGGAGACAATAAGGTATCTCACACCATTCCGCATAAAATACAAATCGAGTATGAACAACTAATGGAAGAAATACGCACTCATAATGCTCAACTACTTACTTTAGATACTGTTTTCATTCCAGTGTTTTTCGGATTGATAACATATGGAATCATATATGGAACCACAATTGAGACTTATTTAAGCATTCTAATAATCATATGGTTAATATACATTGTGTTCATATATATCTGCTGCAGAGCAACATATATAGTTGAAAGTTTACGTGAACGAACATTACAAATTGAAAAAGAATATTCGATTGAAATTCACCGATTGCTCTATGAAAAAGAAAGCAAAGAATCGAATGGATTGTTGAAAAGAATTATAAATAAGAATGGATTGTTATTCACATTTGGCAAAAAAGGTCCGAACATTATTTTAGTTATTCTTACCGGTTTAGCAATGGGCATTGCCCTTTATATATTTATAGGCATCCTAAGATTTGTGTTGAACTAAAAAATGTCTAAAATAGAAAGAATTAAAAGTAATAAAGATAGTTCAGATTGGAGGTGATAAACATGAAAAAATGTATAGTACTCCTTTCAGGAGGACCTGACTCTACAACAGCTCTGGTTTGGGCAAGCCAGAAATATGAAACCAATGCGCTGCATCTGAACTATGGTCAAATCAACGCACAACGAGAACGAGTTTCTGCAAAGAAAATCGCAAATCATTATAATGTCCCCATTGAAATTGCAGATATTGAGGGTCTAAAAGATATTTTTTTGGACAAAATTGGTGATGCAATAGACTACAATATCGGATGCTGGGAAGTATTGCCCTTTATGTTAGGATTTCCTATTTCTCTCGCTGCGAGTTATGGGCTAACAATGAACGCAGAAATAATTTTATTAGGTGTTCATGCCACGGATGTAAAAGATCATCCAGAATATAGAATTGAAGCGTTAGAAGCATTTGAAAAGGCTATTCAGGTAGCTACTCAAAAACCAATAAAAATATTGGCTCCATTTATTGAGAAAACGAAATCTGAATTGATCAAGTTAGGAAACGCTATAGGAGTTCCATATGAGAAAACATGGAGTTGTCTATTGGGTGGACTCACCCATTGTGGTAAATGTTGGGGGTGTGCGAGAAGAAAACTAGCATTTCAGGATGGAAAAGTGTTCGATCCAACAGAATATGAATATAAAAAAATCATTGAAATAGCAAAAATTGATCTGACTAGAGTACCTTCTGGTAAGGGTTTAATCTACCCTGAAGCTTTAATTAGATAACATTGTAAATAAAATGATATCCGTTTGATGATAAATTGCCCTTTGCCGCCGACTCTTCGCAACCCTTCGGGTTGCTCGCCCTCGCTATCGCTCGGGTCACTTAACACAGTGTTTGCGATTCAGCCACTTCGTGGTTTTACCCAAATGCCTCGCTTTGCTCGGCACTTCGCAAACACCGATACCGTTATATGAAATTTCGCCCATAAAAGGAGGATAAAAAGATGGAGAGAATTTTTAGAGAGTATTTAGATTTATTAAGCAATTTGAATTTTAGAAAATTTCAAATTGAACTATCGCAAAAAATGTATGATGCTTTGGCCCAAGGATATGTTACTAATGCTACCGAAGTTTCTCTTGTTACCAAATTAGTAGAGGCAATTAACAATTCAAGGTTCAATAAATTTAAATTCTATGCCCATAAGATACATGGGGCGAGATCTTATGTTGAATTTAACTATAGAGATAAACCAATGACAAAAGAGATTGCCGATATGGTAATTATCAGTATTGCCTCATATAAGAGAGAGCGCGTCTTACAAAAAATTACATTTATTCAAAATAAAGTAGCTCACAACAGAAATTGGACAATAGATGAAGAGCAACTTTTTCTGTTGAAAAATTTTCCAAAATTTTCTGGTAATAAGGGCATTTTTAAATCGTTCTTAAATGAAGAAATAGTATTTCTTAACCACTCAAGGTGTTTAGGCTCTTTTGGACTTTTTATGGATCCGGGAGAGATGATATTTTTATCAGCACCGTTACTTTCAGAGCTTAAAAAAGATAAAGGGATTACGATAGATAATATTAAATTGACAGAAACCGCGGCCAATATGGGAACTCGTAATTTTTTCTTTCCATTTATATTTGATCGCCATTTTGGGGAAGAATTTTTACATTCTATGTATAAATATATGCGAGAATATGCTTTCTTCACTCCATTTATATCAAACGGATCTCTTCCATTTTTAAATAATTCTACCTTTTCACGAGATATTTATGACTTCACTCGAGATTGGACACAATTCAATATAGGTGAACCTACTTATGCTTTTGGAAATATAATAAATCCTGTTTTAGATAAATTTACCAATTTTCTTTTGAGAGCAATTGGAATTCAAGAGCATATAGATTTGCCTTTGGAAGGTATAGGGGGCGAATTTAATAATAAATTAGCATTGTTTGTAATGCACATCGATCTTGGGAGAGAAAAACAAGGATAAAAAAATATGGGCGAAACTTCATCTAACACGGTGTTTGTGGGAATCTACGCTTCCCCAAATCCCGCCGAAGGCGGGACTTCACAAACACCGATACCGTTATCTGCTATTACGGTCATAATCTAAAACTCTAGAAATGAGGGAACTTATGCGGTTTATTCGATTCCTCCAGATTGGTCAATCTAACAATACTGTCATTCATGATTTGATTACCAACTTAAACTATGTTCAATCCGAATTCCGATTTTTATTTAGTGATGATGTTATTGAGTATCCCGAAAACGTAAGTTTAGAACAACCTGTTCCTGCGACAACAATTGAGTTGTTAGCCGCTAAACATGCCGCCGATAAGTATCCAAACGAGTATCCGGTGGCTATTTGCGATTGCCCGTTACAGGATGAACTTTTTACCTCATATGATGAGAAACTAGCAGTAATCACTACCTATAGTGGAATACCGGAGTTTTCACCATATCCAGTTCAAAGTGGTATAGCATATGCGTTAATTGATATACTTTTAGGCCTTTACACAGCTACTCCAGTGCATTATCAAACAAGAGGCTGCCCTATGGATTATTGTGATAATAAGGGAGATATGAGTGTTGGGCTGGCCAAATGTGATTTTTGCTCTGAATGCCGATCTCAGATTCTTCATGCTGTCGCTCAAGGTGAAATTACACTTCGACAAGTGGTGGCAATCTACAAAATTCTTGATTTTATTGCAAAAAGAAAAATTTGCTTTGTGCTTATGCCTTTTGACAAGAAATTCATTAGAATCTATAGCAGCTATCTCAAACCCACACTTATTGAGCACGATTGGAAATGTAGTAGAGCAGATGAAATATATGAGCCAATAGAAATTATGGACCTCATTTGGGAACAAATTCTTAGAGCAGACTTAGTCATTGCTGATTTAACTGGCAGGAATCCTAATGTGTTCTATGAATTGGGTTGTGCCCACGCCTTAGATAAGAGTACAGTCCTTATTACTCAGTCTATAAATGATGTACCTTTTGATTTACGGCAGAGACAATTGATAGAGTACTCTACCACCACACAAGGCTATAAAAAACTTACCGATTCCATCGCAAAATATCTATAATATACCTTTGCCCACACCAGTAGAGAATTTCAGACCAGATGTAGATAGCTTTGGATAGAAGTTCTTATTTGATTGCAGCACAAGCGTGCTAAAAGCCAAAGTCATCCATGGAACTAGCTTTCAGGGAGCTAGAGTGGAGATAATGAATCTGCTTTTTAAGCGAATGCTTCTTAAGCTAAATGGAAAATGGGGTGAATATTTGCAACAGCAAGGGAAGGAATTTGTTAGGAATGTTGCATGATCATTATCACGTAAAAGGAGATACTAACTTAGCCATAAACTTGCCTTGATTCCATAACATAATGCGGATATTATGAAAGCAAAATTGCCATAATATAAATGAGCAATATATCATTAATATTAAATTATTTATTTCCCGTCTTTGCATACCTTCTTGGATCAGTATCGCCGGCCAAACTAATCGCCAAAAGAAAGAAAATAAATTTTGAAGAAATCGGGCAAAACCCGAGGACTGCAGGCACATATCGAACTTTTGGATTATGGGCATCAGTGTCAGTTTTAATAATAGATATTGCCAAGGGATTACTCCCTGTAATCGCTGCCAGGCTCCTGAATCTATCCGAGTGGACAGTCATAACTGCTGCAATTCTTGCAGTGGCTGGGCATAACTGGCCGATCTATCACAGGTTTCGCGGCGGCGGAGGACTCGCCACAAGCATACCTGTGATCGCATACCTCCTGCCAATGGAGTTCATAATTGCCTTTCCAATCGCAGTAATCGCAGGCTTTATCAAGCGCTGGATACCATTTGGAGGGATAGTCGGCTTACCCCTTATGGTCGTGCTGGTATTCATATTCAGAGAGCCTCTTCACCTGATCGTATTCGCTTTTGCGCTGTCAATGCTGATTTTGATAAGGCAACTTGGATTCATCAGTAACTATTTCAAGAAAAGGGCCAGCACGGTTAAATTTAAACCAGAGAAATAACTTTCACTGTTCTTTTAATGACTGCTGCAGCATCGAATTAACGATATCAGGATTTGCCCTGCCCCTGCTTTTCTTCATGACCTGGCCAACCAGGAATGCCAGTGCACTGGTCTTGCCGCTCCTGAAGTCCTGCGCTGCTTTCGGATTCTCGCTAATTACTTCATCTATTATCTGTTTAATATCGGATTCATCCGATATCTGCGTAAGCCCCCTGCTCTCAATGATATCAACAGGCGATTCTCCTGATTTAAATATCTCCGTTGCTATCTCTTTGGCGATTTTGCCGCTGATTTTGCCTTGATTTATCAACGTAATCAACTCCGCGAGATTTCGCGGGGTAATCTTGCTCTCATCTATCAATATCGATTTCTCATTTAAAAATGCGCTGACCTCTGAGAAAATCCAGTTATAAACAGACCTGTAATCCGTGCATATGGCGGAGCTCTCCTCGAAAAATTTGCACAGCGCAGGGTTCGACGTCAGCAGTTCTGCCTGATCCTTTGAGAGACCGTAATCTCGCTGATATCTCACAATCCTCTGCTGAGGCAGTTCGCTGATCCTGGATTTAAGCTCCTGTATGTATTCCTCTCTGATGTTCATCGGGACGAGGTCAGGCTCAGGGAAATACCTGTAATCATGAGCATATTCCTTAGACCTTAGCGAACTCGTCCTGCCGGTCCTTGAATCGAAGTGCCTCGTCTCCTGGACCAGCTTATCCCCATGATCAAGAGCACCGATCTGCCTTTTTATCTCGTATTCAAGGCCCTGCTGAAGATATTTGAATGAGTTTATGTTCTTGATCTCGGTCTTTACTCCAAATGCGCTTTCGCCCTTTTTCCTGATCGAGATATTAGCATCGCAGCGCATGGAACCCTCCTCGAGGTTGCAATCCGACACGCCTAGGTATCTGAGAAGGTCACGAAGGGATACCATGAACAGTCTCGCATCCTCAGTGCTGTGTATGTCAGGTTCTGAAACAATCTCCATAAGCGGTATCCCAGCACGGTTAAAGTCAACAAGGCTGTACTCCGCCTCCGTAATGCGGCCGGTATCACCAGGATGAAGCAGCTTTGCTGTGTCCTCCTCCAGGTGAACCCTTGTGATGCCGATTCTTCTGCTTGAATCTCCCTCCAAGTCCAGGTAGCCCTTGCGCGCAAGCGGATAATCGTACTGTGATATCTGATAGCCCTTTGGAAGATCAGGGTAAAAATAGTTCTTGCGGTGAAACTGGGTAAAGCCGCTGACATTACAGTTAAGTGCCAGACCAACTATCAGCGCGAATTCAACAGCGCTCCTGTTTATCACGGGGAGCGTGCCAGGTAAAGCAAGACAGACAGGACATACCAGCGTATTCGGCTCAGCTCCAAACATGGTGGGGCATCCGCAGAACATCTTTGTCCTGGTCAGCAGCTCAACATGAATCTCAAGCCCTATTACAGGTTCGTAATTCATTTCACAGTCCAGTTCAGCCCCAGCTCCCTTTCCAGCGCGTAAGCAGCATTCAAAATCCTTTCCTCGCTGAAATGCGGCCCGATGATCTGAAAACCGACCGGCAATCCATCGGACTGTCCGCACGGGAGCGAGATCGCGGGCAGCCCTGCCAGGTTAACCGGGATAGTGCAGATATCGGATAGATACATGTTCAACGGGTCATCCACCTTCTCGCCGAGCTTGAATGCAGTTGAAGGTGACGTCGGTGAGACAAGTAAATCATACCTTGAAAAAGCATCACTGAAATCCTTAATTATCAATGTTCTTACCTTCTGCGCCTGCCCGTAGTAAGCATCGTAATAGCCGGCGCTGAGCGCATAGGTCCCGAGCATTATCCTTCGCTTGACCTCTCTGCCAAACCCTTTTGCCCTCGTCCTGCGGTACATCTCCCTTATCCCGCTTGCCCCATCATCCCTGAACCCATACTTGACACCGTCATATCGCGCTAGATTTGAGCTCGCCTCCGCGGGCGCGATCAGATAATAAGCAGGCAGCGCATACTTGATATTGGGCAGCGATGTCTCCTCAACTTTCACACCGATCTTCTCCATCCTCGCAAGCGCAGCCCTGAAAACAGCAAGCACCTGGCCGTCAATACCCTCACCTGACAACTCTTTCGGTACGCCGACTTTTATGCCCTTCACGTCTCTCCTCAGCGATCCAAGGTAATCGACGCTTTCCCTCTTAATAGAGGTTGAATCAAGCAGGTCGTGTCCTGATATTACGCTCAGCAGCAGGGCACAGTCCTCAACCGTCCTCGTCATGGGCCCGATCTGATCCAGCGATGAAGCGAACGCAACAAGTCCGTACCTGGATACAAACCCATAGGTGGGCTTAAGCCCGACAATCCCGCAAAACGACGCAGGCTGCCTTATTGATCCTCCTGTATCCGAGCCAAGCGCAACAGTTGCATGACCTGCTGCCACGGCAGCAGCAGATCCGCCGCTTGAGCCACCAGGCACCCTGGTAATGTCCCAGGGATTTTTAACAGGACCGTAAGCGGAGTTCTCATTGGACGAGCCCATCGCAAATTCGTCCATATTCGTCTTCCCAACCATCAGGAAATCACTTTCCACAAGCTTCTTAACCACAGTTGCATCAAAAACTGGAACATAATTCTCAAGGATTTTCGAGGCACACGTAGTCCTGATCCCACGAGTGGAAATGAGGTCCTTAACAGCAGTTGGAATACCAAACAGCACACCAAACTCATCGCTGTTCTTTAATTTCAAGTCAAGAATTTTTGCATCAGCAAGTGCTCTTTCGGGGGTCAGCGTCAGATAACATTTAAGACCTCGATCGTCCTCGTAGATCCGCTCGAAAATGCTCTCTATAACTTCAGACGGCTTAGCTTCCCGTTTCTTGTATAAGTCCAGCAGTTGCAGGGCAGTCAGCTCGTAAAATCTCATGTCAGATTATCGGAGGTACCTTGAAACTGTCCGCTTCTATAAGCGGAGCGTTACTTATAATTTCTTCCCTATCAAGAGGCTTAATCGGTTCATCATCCCTGAAAACATTTTCCGTCTCAACCGCATGCGAGGTCGGTTTGACATCTCTGATATCGAGCTCCTTGATCTTTTCAACGTGTTCGAGGATCTGTGACAGCTCAGCAGACATCCTCTTCTTCTCATCCTCGCTCAGATATAGCTCCGCCAGATTTGCAATATATTGAATCTCCTTATCCGATATCAAAAGCTCACCTCGTGAAAATATAGTAAAAGATTATTACATAAAAGATATTGTTTAGTGAATGGATTATTATGGGGGCAACAAGCGATTTTGTCCTGTCGTAAACAAAGGTCAGGACAAAA
>Ga0315288_10001356_pt1 | contig 31616 bp, 26 predicted proteins | sample YL17G11_20_MG_FD_203454 | JGI IMG/M metagenome (GOLD analysis project Ga0315288, IMG submission 203454) | Sediment microbial communities from Yellowstone Lake, YNP, Wyoming, USA - YL17G11_20 | ecosystem: Environmental > Aquatic > Freshwater > Lake > Sediment | place: USA: Wyoming | collected...
CGGGCACGCGTCCATTAACCTGTCCGCAGACGCGTTCAATAAGCTCATAGCGCAGCCGGTAGCTGAGGCTTGGCGCCTCGCCGGTTGTTCCTAAAATGAACAGACCGTGGACGCCGCCGCTGAGGATATGCTCGATCAGCCGCTCCAGGCCGGCGACATCGAGGGTATCACGATCCAGCAGTGGCGTGACCACCGGCGGAATGATGCCGCGAAGCGGGTTCTGTAATATGTTCGAATTCGATTCCATGTTTATCGGTTCTCCATTTCGTCACCACTAAATGCAGACTTAAAAATCGTGCCTGTATTTAGTATAATCGCTTTTATGAGTTTATCTCAAGACATAAAGTATAAAACAATCGAGCTTGGCTTCGACCTGGTTGGTGTAACAGATGCTTCGCCGATCGATGCCAGGCAGGCGGAAATTTTCGCTCAGTGGCTCAAATCCGGCTTCGCGGGCCAGATGGATTACATGCACCGGAATCTGCAGAAGCGGCTCGACCCGGCCAGGCTCTTTGAAAATGCGCAGTCGGTTATCGTCGTCGGCCTCAATTACACACCGCCGAAGCATAAACCGAAACCGCCTGACGCAGCCGTCCCGACGGGCAGAATCGCCGGATATGCCCAATATGAAGATTATCATTCATTTATCAAAGAGCGGCTTAGTAAGCTGATCGATTTTATAAAGTCACTTGCCGGGGCCGGCGTAAAGTCCAAAATTTGCGTGGACTCGGCGCCTCTTGCCGAGCGGGCGCTGGCGGTCAGGGCGGGCCTGGGTTTTATAGGGAAAAACCACATGCTCATCCATCCCAGGCTCGGCTGCCGGATATTTCTCGGCGAGATTGTCACCGACTTGAAGCTGTCGGCCGACGAGCCGGTTGCCGGCGACTGTGCCGACTGCCGCAAGTGTCTCGATGCCTGCCCGACAGGCGCCCTGAGGCCCGATGGGCAATTCGACGCCGGGGTGTGCATCAATTATCTGACAATAGAATACAAAGGCCGAATCCCGCCGGGGCCGGCTGAGAAAATCGGTGACCGGCTCTTCGGTTGCGATGAGTGTGTCGTTGCCTGTCCCTATCAGAAACATGCGCCAGCCTGCAGGAACAGGCAGTTCAAATTCTATCGCGACAGGGCTCAGATTGACTTGCAGGAGGTTCTGAGCTTGAGCGCCGAATCGTTCGACGCCCGATTAGCCGAATCTCCAATCAATCGCCTGGGCCTCGAAGGCCTCAAGAGAAACGCCCGAATCTGCCTTGCCAATATAACGCGTTCGGCCTGACACTTGTCTCAGGCGTTCGCGTATTTATCGCGTATTTTCTCCAGCAGCTTTTTGGTGGCGATGATGCCGTCGGTCTCGCTTAGCCTCTCGCCCTCGTATTCGATACCGACAAAGCCTTTATAGTTGGCGTCCAGCACGATTTTCATCATTCGGTAGTAGTCGATTTTCGTCTCATCGCCTTTTTCGTCGAAGTCGTAGCTCTTGGCGCTGACGGATTTTGCGTACGGCATCAACATCTCAACTGCGTCATAAATGTCGGTTTCGGGCGGAAAGTTGCCGAAGTCGGGCAGCGTCCCGCAGTTTGGCAGATCCACCTTTTTAATAACGCCGGTCAGCCACCGGCCGTCGGAAGAGAGGCCGCCGTGGTTCTCGACGATTACGTTGATATCATGCCCGGCGGCGTATTCGCTGAGCTTTCGCAGGCCGTCGGCGGCAAGCTTTTGCTGCTCGTCGTCCGAACCCTTCGAATAGGCGTTAACCCGGATCGAATGACAGCCTAAGTACTTGGCCGCTCGGACCCACTTATGATGATTGCGGACGGCACTGCTGCGCAGTCGAGGCTCCGGGTCGCCGAGGGCGCCTTCGTCGTCGCACATAATCAGCACAGATTTGACGCCGAGGTCCCCGGCTCGCTTGTTCATCTCAGCCAGATACTTCGTGTCGTTCGCCTTGTCCTTGAAGAAAATATTGACGTACTCGACAGCTTTGATGCCGAGGGCGTGGGCCTCTTCTACGAAGTCGAGGTTGTCCAGTTTCGGCTCGGCCTGGCCGAAAAGCCGTTTGTGCCAGGACCATTGTGCCAATGAAATCTTAAATGGTGGTTCTTTGCCGGGCATGTCTTTTTCCTTTATTAACCATTTTAACACAATATGTATTCATTTTCAAATCCGGCATAGAATATCAATCGCCCATCCCATCGTCAAGGGTGGCAAAATTGGCTTTGTTTTTTCGTCGGCCTCAAAGCATGAAATTCCTCGTAACCTCCTTTCATATAGATACTTAGGCTTATTTTAGCTCATTTTAAATTGGCTTTGTTTTTTCAAATAGCATCATAGCCACAAAACCACGAATTCACACGAATAAACACATCTGTATTCAATCCTGATTCCCTGATATTCTGATGACCTTCTACCTGATACCTTGATCTTCTGATACCCGCCTTTTACTTCTATAATTCATCATGCATCAATAGTCAATCGTCAATATTCAATTAGTTAAGTATTATACTAAATTATTTTAAGAAAATCAAGCAAATTTTTGAGGGAAAAATAAATTAACCGCGGACGCCGTCCCTTCAACTTCTTTCAGGTCAGGCTCTGAGCGAAGCTGTATGAGAAAAATAATCAATAGAGAATAATAGGGTCTGTCCCTAGCGCTTAGCGCTCTAGCGCTCCCTAGCGCACCCCCTCCCGTGATCCAGGATAGTTGGCATGGTGAGCAAGAACGCCCACCATGCCTCGCTTGGTTGGCCTCTATTTCTGGTAGAACCCGGGCAGCAGAAGGTCCAGCAGTACCACTCCGCCATAGCTCGGGTAAGCCTTCATTATCTTGTCTTTCGCAGTTGCCACATCCGGGGACTCCTTGACCACCTTCCCCAGTGTGGTGTAATAATCGATCGTCTTCGAGTAATATTCCGGTCCGGGAACGGGAATGCCGTGCCCCCCGATCACCCATGCCCAATCCTTCCCCTTCATCTCGTTGAGCTTAGCCAATCGCCCGTCGACCGGCGGCAGCGGAACGTGGACTCCGACATAGGCCAGGTGGTGTGTGATCATGACCTTCTGATCGGGAAACTCCATGAAGATCACCGGCCCCGTGAGCTCAGGTGCAGGGGATCTGAAGACGAAGCGAATGCCGTCTATGACCTCCTCGCTGCCCGCTATTACCACGTTCCCAGGCACTACTACCTTGGTGTAGGGAATAGCTTCGGGACCGAATTGATTCTTCACTGCTTGGAGTTCCCCTTCGCCCTTCTGCTTCATGGCATCGATGGTCGCCTGGTTGGCATAGACAGGGATGCCCGGGAACATCTCAAGCCCCGCCCAATGATGCGAATGGTCATGGGAGATATAGATCCGCCGCAGAGGCTTTCCGATGGATTGAATCAGGCTCTTGAGATCGTCCATCTGGGGTTTGTTCTGCTGCACGTCCTGCAGAATTTGAGAATTCTTGGTCTCTATCACCACGCTTGCCGACGCTCCAGCCGGCATAGGAGAAGTATAGACGTGAAACTTCACGCCGCCGACTTCCTTCACATAATAAAGCCCCTGTTTGGGAGAAAAAGGCTGCGCGGCAGAAGCGGCAGTCGCAATGAGGATGAGACTGAGCAACAGGATGGTGACGAATACGCTTCGAATCATGGGAAGACCTCCTGCCGGCAATTCATTGATGGATATCTCCGAGCCGGTCAGCGCAAGCTTGCCGTTTAGCGTTACTCGCCCAAGCTTCTGGATGTCCCCAATCGACGATAACTTATAATTTTTTCCTGTCTTCTTCATGTTTTACTCCTGTTTAAAATGGTTTATTGTTTGCTACAAGGGCTGTTTTCAGTATTTGACGTCAGTTCATGAGATTGTCTCCTTAAATCTTTATAATATGGTTCGTGCACGAACAGTATTCCTAAAAAATTATGCACGTATATTTTGTTCAATTTCAGTTAGTAGCTCGATCAATACTTCGCGATCATCCTTAGCCATATTTCCATATATCTTCTTCCGCAGGATGGTTGAAATCTCATTAAAGTCTTTCTTGAGTTTTCGACCTTTTTCGGTCAATTCAACATAGGTCACCCGGCTGTCCGCCTCACAAGGGGTTTTTTGGACATACCCGTATTTCTCAAGGGTGTTAATCATAACGGTAACAGTTGATTTCACTCGTCTGGTACTCTCAACAACAGCTTTGATTGGAACAGGCTTCTTCTGCTGGAATAGGAAGACTAATGCCGCACCATGGGCTGGAACGATTCCTTTGATGGAACGTTTTCGCAATTCTGTCTCGATCAGGGCATTGGCTGACTCCCTGATCCTTGCGATCTGAGCAACGATTCCTTCTGTATTCATCTTGTTATCTTTATTCATCATTAGATCAAATATACGTTTGAAGCCTCATGATAGTTCGTGCACGAACCATTGTCAAGAAGAAAATTTGAATATTTTTTGAATAAAGGTAAATTCATACTCTCCATTTTTTTCGGGAGGAAATCCGAGATAGTTATGAATGGGCAGCCCGTTAAGCACTAAAAGCGGCAAAATTGGCTTTGTTTTTGAATTTCACTCTTAGACACAGAGACGCTAAGGTTCAGAGGCACAAAGGTACAGAGGAGCATAAGAGACTAATTATCCGCCAATAAGGGATTCGGTCTTAATTGAGAAGGGAAAAAAATACTTGCAAACAATGCAGGTGGTTGGATAAAATACGGCGTAGTTGAAACAAGACCTGCCAGGACGTAGGTATTAAGAATATATTTATCGCTGTGATTGATAAAGGCCGGTTTCACGAAGAAGCCGGTCTTTTCGTATGTTGTTGATGTTGTAATATATGAGCTTTAGGTTCTTTTTCGTTTTTTTGCAGCTTCGTGTACATTCACTGCTGAGATAGTGTGGCACAAATATGTGGGTCTATCTGGGAATTGTCTCAGCGGTCTTTTTAGGTATGTACGACGTCAGCAAAAAGCACGCATTGCGTCAAAATGCGGTGCTGCCGGTGCTGTTTTTATCCACGGTTTTTAGCGCACTGGTAATGTTGCCGCTGGTCTTACTATCCCGGGCAGAATTCGTACAAGTATCAGCGACTGCTTTTTATGTGCCGTCGATAGCCTGGGTCGGACATTTTCATTTCCTTGTCAAGTCGGTGATTGTATCTGTTGCGTGGGTGCTCAGCTATTTTGCACTGAAGAATTTGCCGATCTCGGTTGTCTCGCCGGTCGGAGCGGTTGGCCCCGTCTGGACGCTTCTGGGTGCGGTGATTATATTTCACGAACAGCCGACGGTCATGCAATATGTCGGATTCGGGGTGATGGTTGTCTCATATTGGCGGTTCTCCGTTATCGGCAGCAAAGAGGGCATATTGTTTTATAACAATCGATGGATTGTGTTTACCATACTGGCGACGTTGCTTGGTGCGGCCAGCGCCATGTACGATAAGTTTCTGATTCAGCGGCTGGATTATCCGCCGATGGCGGTACAGGCGTGGTTTTCAATTTATGTTGTGGCGGTGCTCGGAGTGTTTGTATTAATTTTCTGGTGGCCGGGCAGGAAGCGTTACACGCCATTTGTCTGGCGATGGAGCATTGTGCTGATCGGACTTATGCTTCTGGCGGCGGATTTTCTTTATTTCAAGGCGCTAAGCTACCAGGGCTCGCTCGTTGCGATGCTTTCGACATTGCGCTGCGCGTATATTGTGATTTCTCTTTTTGTGGGAGGCCTGCTCTTCCATGAGGCGCGATTGTCGAGTAAAACGACAGCGGTGGGAGGTATTCTTCTCGGCGTGTTTCTGATATTACTGTCAAAATAAGAGCGATAAAGGTGCGTCACTTTTTCCGCGAGTGAACTAAAGGTGTCCGCGGCGAATTGCGGTTCCTTAAGGGATGTAAAAAAGGCCTTCCACTGCCGATAAAATAGTGGTCGGAAATTTTTATGGCAGGGGGCCATAACATGTCTATCTTCCTTCTCTCGCTCGGGGCGAGATTTGAGTATGGCGTGCATATAAATTTCTTGCTTAATCGGCAGTCTGCCGTTAAGATGTTGCGGAAACAGGAATTTTGGCTGGTAATGGACGGTCGGCCCGTTTGAGAGTCTCGCCATGGGTTGGGCCGGATACCGGGCTCTCCCGGGAAATTCAAGATACAGGATAATTAGATTGCTAATTTATTTAGCACAGACAAGGAGAATGAAGTTATGGCAGTAAAGATACATTACGAAAAAGATGCTCCTATCGATGCCTTAAAGGGCAAGAAGGTAGCGGTGGTCGGCTACGGCAGTCAGGGTCACGCTCACAGTCTGAATCTGCGGGACAGCGGCATCGAGGTGGCGGTCGCCGAGCTGAAGGGAACAAACAATTTCAAGCTCGCCCGCAGGCATGGCTTTAAGCCCACCGACATCAAAAAGGCCTGCAAGGGTGCGACGCTGATTATCGTGACCCTCCCGGACGAAATGCAGGCGAAAATTTACGCCGACCACATCGGGCCCAACCTGGTAACGGGCCAGACGCTCGGTTTTTGTCACGGTTTCAATATTCACTTCAAGTATATTATGCCGCGTCAGGATGTGAACGTTGTAATGATAGCGCCGAAGGGGCCGGGACATCTGGTTCGCAGCGAGTATGAAAAAGGCGGCGGCGTGCCATGCCTGGTGGCGGTCCAGCAGGATGCGACCGGCGATGCGAAGAAGATTGCTCTTGCCTGGGGCAACGGCATCGGCGGCGCCCGGGCGGGGATCATCGAGACTACGTACAAAGAAGAGACGGAAACGGACCTGTTCGGCGAGCAGTGCGTTCTTTGCGGCGGTTTGACCGCGCTGATCAAGGCCGGTTTCGAGACGCTGGTCGAAGCCGGGTACCAGCCTGAAATCGCCTACTTCGAATGTATGCACGAGGTGAAACTGATCGTCGATTTGATGTATCAGGGCGGGATGAGCTATATGAGATACAGCATCTCCAACACCGCCGAGTATGGCGACCTGACGCGCGGGCCGAGAATTGTCCCGCCGCAGACCAAAGCCGAGATGAAGAAGATCCTGACGGAGATTACTTCCGGCAAATTCGCCAAAGAATGGGTAAAGGAATATAAATCGGGTCTGAAAAAGTTCAACAAGCTATACGACAAGGATCACGGCAGCCAGCTCGAAAAAGTCGGTCGAAAACTTCGTAAAATGATGAAGTGGATCGATTCCAAAGAAGTTTAGGCCATAGATTCACGATAGGAGGATTGCAATGCGGCGGAAGATGCCGAGTCAATCTGCGATCTCCGGTTTGTGGGATTCGACTGCGAATTTTAGGGTTGGAAATCGCAGATTGACTATTGCTGTGTGCTGTTATGCCGGTTTATTTTTCGGTATTCTGATTGCGGGTTGTTCTGCCGTATCCTCACCTGCCGCAGCGCAGAGTCAGCGGTTTTCCGAGCAGCAAGAGTTGTCGGCGCCATACGACCGGATCACGCTGAAAAAGAGCCTCACTCTCGATGCGCTGCCGAAGATTAGAAGGTCGCAAAGTGAGCCTGGTTCGCTCCTGGCGGCAACTGAGACGGTCAGTCACAGCGATCGCGTTGTTGCTTCGCTGGGACAGAGCCCGGATGGCTACAGCACCTGGTTCAATATGGTTACATTCCACGAGTATCAGCTCAACGTTATCCGGAAGTACTTCTTTGCCGTCGACGACAGGGCCGGGAGTTTGCGGACCCGGTCGAGGCGAGGTCTTCGCTTTGACTGCGAAATAGTGCTGGGAAAAGAAGTGCTCGGTAAATCTTACACATCTGAGAACGCAAGGCAAATCGCGATGCTGAGGTACGTCCTGGATTCTATCCGCAAGGACATAAAGGAGCTTGGCGATGATGCCGATGTGCCCGGCCAGTACAATAAGAAACTGGACGTCTGCGGGATGCTCATCAATCAGATGTTTGAGACGGTGCTGATAAAACTCGAAGCATCACCCGTGCTGGCGATGAGGCTGAGCCAGGCCGGCGGGGCCGAATTCGATCACATCAACTTTAACAAGGGCACGGTCCGGATGGTTGTCGCGGATGATACCGTCGCGGTCAAGGTCCGCTTCGGTGCTTTCGCACACGGCGAGAAATAATCGTAAATCTATTAAAAAGAGTGGGTCTGTAAGCCGAGTTTTGTATCCCGCCAATAAGGCGGGCGGCGATCATTTATCTTGACCAACCGTTGCCGGTTGGCTCTGCCTTACGGCAAGCGACCTACCCGCCGGCAGAGCGGCTTTTAGCCGCTCGTACTCGGGCCGAGTGTCCGGCTGCTTGGTCTTGCAGGCGGTGGGGTTTACCCTGCCGGCACCGTCGCCGGTGCTGCGGTGCGCTCTTACCGCACCATTTCACCATTGCCTGTCCCCATAGGGACATCGGCTGTGTATTTTCTGTGGCACTTTCACGCGGGTCACCCCGGGTGGCCGTTAGCCACCACCGTGCCCTGTCCTGCTCGGACTTTCCTCCGGCTTCCGAAGAAGCCGGCGATCACCTGACCCACTCAAAGGCTATTTTACACCAAGATTACATAGAAAACAAGGGCAATAAGGAAAAACAAAGATAACGAAAAGACTCGTGATAATGGGTAAAAACAATAATATTGCGACTATATTGCGGGACAATAGAAAAGCATAAATATATTAAATGTATGTAAGTCTTTATGTAAAAATGGTTTGTGGGTTGTAAGCATTAGGCTTTTAGGCTTAATGCGTAGACTGCTAACAATATATGTAATAGTAGTTTTGGTGTTGTCAATATAAAATGCTCGTAATTGGTTCTATGCTGTTGTGAGTTTGGAAAAAAAGCAAAATAAACATGAAAAAAGCCATAAAAATGCCTATGGTAATGTGTAATAACAATAAAAAATAAGGTTAATTCGCCTCGGTATTAAAAAAGTAAAAAAATATTAAAGTTGTAAGTATTTGTATATAAAATAGTTAGGGAGTATTAACGAAAAAATTGCCAAAAAAATGATTGACAAGAACGAGAAAGTAAGGATATTAATTGTTATGCGAGCAATATGTGAGAAGGCATATAGTTAAAATCAAAGATAAGGTGTTCTCAAATGGCAAAAAAAACGCAAGCAGAGTCTGATGAAATAAGGAACCAATTGTGTAAAAAGTTATATCAAAGGCGTGAAGAGATTTGCTTTGAAATGCCCTTTCAGGTAATAGCGAACGATTTGGGGATTGATGTTCGTACGGCGAACCAGGCGGCGCAAGACATTGTCAATTTTTTCAGTAACATTCGTCCGAATTCACGTGGTATAAACGTTGGCCCTAATTCTTTCTATCAAAAAAATCTTCTTTCTGAGGTTGAAACGAAACGTAAGTTAGCAGAATGTTTTATTGCACAAATTAAACAGGACACAAGGATACACGCGATAGCGTGTGGCAATGGTACAACAGCCAAAGAATGCGCGCTATATCTTATACCGCACCGTGATCTGTATAACGTTTTGGTAACAACCAACCTCGGTATTATCGAAGCGCTCAAGGGCGATCAAATTTATAATTTAATACTGTGTGGCGGTGAGTTTAAAAGCGAGATCAATGGCTGTGTCGGCTGGCAGGCTGTTCAGGCTTTTAAAGATACGAGATGCGAGGCTGCTATAATTGGAATAAGCGGCTTAAGCGGCAGTGGAGAACTTTTTGTACGTTATGCAGAAGAAACGGAAATTTTAAGGCAGATTTCACATTCAATAATATCGCACGTTTATGTTGTAGGATCGGCGAAAAAATTTTGCCAAGAAGACACCTTTAAATTTCTTGATATAAATGATTTTTTGAAAGAAAAGAAAAATCTCAGATTTACTATCATCACTTCTTCTTTTGAAGAATTGAGCAACGCAGAAATGAAGAAAAAGGCTGAGAGTGTTTATAATGATCTTAAGAAAATTGATGAACGGGTTAAAGTCGTTATAGCAGAATAAGGAGAATACCGATGGAGAGTTACGATAAAAACTGGATGAAGAAATGCTGCGTATTGAAAGAAGATAAGTTAAATGATGATGTTGATATTAAGAAAGGGATGATATGTTCGATAGGGGACAAAGAATCTTGTTTACTAAGAATACGTACAATTTATCAGTCTAATTCCGTGTCTTTATGGCCGTTTGAGTTATGCATAGTCAATGGTTATCCTCCTGAGAGGAAACTTTTAACCGCTGTTGATGAATACTTTAAATCAAAATGTTGTTCGAGTTGTCATAAGTCACAAAAACAATATATTGATGCGTGTAAAAAAATTCTGTTAGAAATCCTTGGCGAATTCAAAAAGAGTCCATGTATCAAAGCTTTGGCAAGGGAAATTGAATCTGCACTGGAACTTCTTGAATATTATCAAAAGCATTTAAACTGGGAACGAGAATATCCAAACGGTGAATGTTTCTTTATCTGTCACATAGGAAAAACCATTTTGATTATTGAAAATGGCAGTTCAAATTAGATGATTTTACTTACAGATATGAAGCAAACTGTTTCGTAACTCGAGATAAATCTTTTCTCGGCCTAACTATTCTCGCACTAATCTTATTCTGCTTTGGCTTTCCTCCGGCATGCAAAGAAGCCGGCACCCGCCCGACCCACTCTTTCAATTTACTATTGATAATTATTTTCTTCCGTCTTAATTATGACTTAAACTAATCGTTTTATGGTTGTCAGTTCGGAAGGTATGTTACCAGCTACGGTTATTGATTTTGTTCAGATTTTCTTGAGATTTCGATGTGCTTCTTGAAGTTCTTATCGTCAGTTTCGGGAAAATCCCTTCTGTAGTGGACGCCCCGGCTTTCCCGGCGTTGTTGTGCGGATTGGGCGATAAGCAGAGAGGCGGTGAGCATGTTCTGGCATTCCCAGCCGGCCGGTGAGTCGAAGATTTTATCCATCACGTACCTTTGCCAGAATCTTATAATTTCCTGGACTTCTGTGAGGGGCTGGTCCAGGCGGGTGATTCCGACGTTTCGCCACATAAGGGCTCGAAGCGAGTTCCTGACGTCGTCGGTATCCAGCCGTGTACGGTCCGAGTGTGGGATCTGATATTTTATCAGAGGGTGCTTGAGATGGGCGGCGGTTGCTTTTTTCTTTTGCAAAATCTCTTGGCCGGCGATTTTTCCGAACACCAGTCCTTCGAGAAGCGAGTTGCTGCCGAGCCGATTTGCGCCGTGCAGTCCGGTAGATGCGATTTCACCGCAGGCGTAAAGACCCTCGATGCTCGTTTTAGCCGCCAGGTCGGTTTTTACGCCGCCGATCATATAATGGGCGCTCGGTCGCACCGGGATCAGGTCGTTAGTGATGTCGATATCGAAACTTTCGAGCAGCTCGTTAATCCAGGGAAATCTTTTTGCGAAAAATGCTTTTTCGAAGTGCCGGACGTCCAGATAGACATGCGTCGATTCGGTTTTTCGCATTTGTGCCAGGATTGCCCGGCTGACGATATCGCGCGGAGCAAGCTCGGCGGCTTCGTGGTAGTCCTTCATAAAACGCCGGCCTTTGCTGTCCAGCAGGACCGCCCCTTCGCCGCGAAGAGTCTCGCTAATCAGGGCCCGCGTAGCACCTGCGATGTAGAGCGTTGTCGGATGGAACTGGACCAGTTCCAAATCCCTCAGCACAGCGCCGGCCCGGTAAGCCAAAGCAATGCCGTCACCGGTGGCGGCTTCCGGGTTCGTAGTTTCACGATAGAGCCGGCCTGCGCCGCCGGTAGCCAGAACCGTATTTGCCGCCCAGATGATTTGTGGGCCTCTTTTATGTTCGTAGCCGATAATTCCCACGCACTTGTTATCGTCGTTAGTGAGCAAATCGATCGTGAAGAAATTCTCCATTATTCTTATGTTGGAATTCCGTCTGGCTCGTTCTATCAATGCCTCGGCAATCGCCCGTCCGGTTTCATCGCCGTGAGCGTGAGCGACGCGAGGGTAGCTGTGACCGCCTTCGAGCGTAGCTGCGATATGGTTTTCTCTCAGATCGAATTCCGTGCCCCACTTGAGCAGTTGCTTTACAAGTTCCGGTCCCTGGCGAACGACCAGGTCAACGACGCCTTCGTCACAGATTCCGCAGCCGGTTTTGAGCGTGTCGGCGATGTGTGATTCGAATGTATCTGCTTTATCGAGCACTGTGGCAATGCCGCCCTGGGCTTTGAAGGTGTTGCTTTCTTCGGCGTTACCCTTGCAGACGATTATTACGCTGCGGCGTTCGGCTGCTTCGAGTGCGGCACGAAGACCTGCGATACCGGTCCCTATTACCACGCAGTCTGTAAAAAGCTGGTGCGCGGAAATAGAGTCGACATTTACCAGATAGCGCCTGAATTCCGATTTCTCAGTCATAATTTTAATGCTTGATAACACTTAGGGTGTTTCGGTTTTGGGCTCCTTGCGGCTCAGGGTGACCTGCTCGGTGAATACTCTCTCGTCGTCGGCATACTTAAGAACGAATTCCTGAAGCTTTTTTGTCGATCCCGTCAGAACAATCCTGTCGCCGACAGATGTATGTTCCACTGCATCCGGTTTTTCTTTGAGCAGCTCTTCCATCTTGGATTCTAAAGTTAATCGCAATTTCAACTGGGGTTCTATGGAGTCTATCTTCACAAACGTATGAGCAGGTATCAGGAATAGAGAGTTATATGGCCAGTCCATTTTGTTAGGGTCTTCCTGTTCCCAGGGCAGTTCGCTTGGAAAAATATCCAGGAAGAGCCTGTCCTGCAGCTTTACCATGTGCGTTACGAACGAGCCTTTCTTTCCTTCCTCATCGGTGAAAATCAACTTATATGCGTTTTTCGGTTCGTCGATGCTCTTGAATTCCCAGGTGTTTTTAGGGCTGTTGGGATCGTCCGTCCACGTTCCGCACAGTTTTTTATCCACAACAATATCTTTTTCCGTATAAAGCTCGTGCAGCGATATTACAGGCACACAGCCGCCTAAAATGACGGCGAGCATGTAAAAGAGAAACTTTCTTGTCTTCATTTTCGGTCTCCTTTAAGTAATGACAATTTTGTCAAATCGCTACTGATTGTTTTCATTCTCGATTATCGATTATCGATTATCAATTGTCAATTGCAAAGCCAGGCCAAAACCGATAAATTGCGGTGGTTAAGAGCTTGAATGAATAATCGAAAGACTTTAATGAAGGATGATGTGCATTGGATTTGGACTTATTTGGTTGGATTGTAATTGCTGTTTGTGCTGTGATGGTCGGAACGACCAAAACCGGGATGCCCGGACTTGGAATCCTCATAGTGCCTTTGATGGCGCTGGTTCTTCCGACGCGTCAGTCGACCGGGATTTTGCTGGGCATCCTGATTCTGGCGGATTTGTTTGCGGTCACGTACCACAGGCATAATGCCCGGTGGGGACACGTGCTGCGTCTGCTTCCGGCGGCTCTTGCCGGGATTGTGGCGGGATACTTCGGCTTGAAGTTCGTCAATGACCGGCAGCTCAAGCCGATTATCGGTGGAATCGTTCTGGTAATGTTGAGCGTCAATTACTGGCGGACCCGGGCCAAAGGCGAAGATGCGCCGGTTCCGACACAATGGTGGTTCGCCGTCGCGCTTGGATTCATGGCGGGAGTTACGACAATGATGGCCAACGCCGCCGGGCCGGTCATGATCATTTATCTGCTGGCGATGCGGCTGCCCAAGGTCGAATTTGTCGGAACTGCGGCGTGGTTCTTTTTTGTCGTCAACTGGCTGAAGGTGCCGTTCAGCGCGAATCTGGATTTAATGACCGCAGAATCTGTAAAACTCAATTTGATGATGCTGCCGTTCATCGCCATCGGGGCGGTTGCGGGAATATTCCTGCTAAAACGCATCCCGCAGAAGGCATTTAACGTTATAGTGCAGATTCTGGCCGCCGCGGCAGCTGTCAAACTTCTGTTTTAATTGAAAAGCCTCATAAGTGGCGAAACAGAATTGCTTTGCAAAACCGTGCTTAAAAAGCGATGATTGAAGCCATGCATGGGCGTCAGAGCAAAGACAAATTTAGCACCGCCAGGGAACGTATGCTCAGGTGGAACCTTAGGGGGCGTGATATTACCGATCCTCGCGTATTGGCTGTGATGGCTGAGGTTCCGAGGGAAGAGTTCATAGCGCAGTCGTACCAGTCACAGGCTTATGGCGACGGTCCGCTGCCCATCGGGATGGATCAGACCATTTCCCAGCCGTATATTGTCGCCCTGATGACCCAGGAATTGCGGGTCGATCCGGAATGCGAGGTTCTGGAGGTCGGCACAGGCAGCGGATACCAGACTGCTGTCCTAAGTAAGCTGGTAAAAAAGGTCTATACGATAGAAAGATTCAGTGAGCTGGCTGATTCGGCTCGGGCGGTTTTAGGCAAACTGGGTATTAGCAACGTTGAGTTTTATGTCGGTGACGGCAGTAATGGCTGGCCGGCTTCACAATTGCCTGCTTCGGGATATTTCGACAGGATTATGATTACCGCCGGAGTGCCGAAGATACCGGAGCCCCTGGCCGGGCAGCTTGCCGACGGAGGCCTGATTGTTGCTCCTGTGGGCGGCAGAACAGTGCAGGGGCTGGTGACCTGTGAAAAGAAAGCAGACAAACTAATAACCAGAGCGATCTGTGACGTCCGTTTTGTCAGGCTAATCGGCAAACACGGATTCGAGCAATAGAAGGGAGCGCCAGCCTTTGCAGCAGCAATACGAAGAAACAGCGATGAAAAAGATAAACGATGAATCACAAACCAGACTTGATTTGTCGATGCCGGTCCAATTCCTCAAAGGTGTCGGGCCGGCCAGGGCGAAAATCTTCGCGCAAGTGGGGGTCGAGACGGTGGGGGATTTGCTGGAGTATTTTCCGCGTGACTGGAATTTTATGCCGGAGCCGACCAGGATAGGCCAACTTCAGCCTGACCAAACTGTTACCGTTATTGGCCTGGTCGAGTCGATAGACTATCAGAGTTATCGCAGGCAGCCGCTTTTCGAGGCCATGATCAGTGACGATACGGGTGTTTGCAGGATTGTTTGGTTTCACGGCGGCTATCTTCGCGGCCAGCTGGAACCGGGTCAAATCATCATGGTATCGGGCAAGGTGGCTTTGTACAAACATCAGTTGCAAATGACCAATCCGAAGTTTTTTGTGATCGAAGAAGACAACCCGCCGTCGGCGGAGTCTTTCAGCGGCGGAATTTACCCTGCGTGCAAAGGACTAACCAGCAGGCAAATCAAGCGAGTCATCGATCCGGTGCTTTATCATCTAACTGATCTTGTCTCGGAATTTTACGACAAAGGATTTCTGAAAGAAGCGAGCTTGATTCCCAGAAAGGATGCGTTTGCCTGGATCCATTTACCGCCGGACGAGAAAAAACTATCGCAGGCAAAACGCAGGTTAAAGTATGACGAGCTGTTTCTGATGCAATTGGGATTGGCGCTTCGACGGTACAAGGTTCAGCATTTTTCAAAGGCGGTGCCGTGCGGCTGCTCCGACAAGATCGACAGCAGAATCCGAAGGCGCTTTCCGTTTCTGCTTACCGAGGACCAGAACGCGTGTATTTCTGAAATTGCCGCTGATATGGGCAAATCGGAGCCGATGAATCGGCTGTTGCAAGGTGACGTTGGTTCGGGCAAGACGGTCGTAGCGCTTTATGCCGCTTTGCTGGCGGTCGCCAATAAGATGCAGGTTGCGATAATGGCTCCGACGGAGATTCTGGCAGGCCAGCATTTTCTCAGTATTGAAAGATACCTGAAGAACAGCAGCGTAAAGCGGATTTTGATAATGGGGGGACTGACCGGCAAAAAGAGGAGCCAGGTCATAAGCACAATCAATTCAGGCGAGATTGACATTGTCGTTGGGACGGTGGCGCTGCTGCAGGCCGATATCGAATTTCAGAATCTGGGCCTTGTTGTGATAGATGAGCAGCACAAATTCGGTGTTGAGCAAAGGGCGCAGCTGCGCAAGCAAACGACGCCGCACTGCCTCGTAATGACGGCCACGCCGATCCCACGCACACTGGCAATGACCGCGTTTGGCGATCTGGATGTTTCTGTTATCAGGCACTCGCCGCCGGGCCGGGGGGCAGTAATCACACGCTGGGTGAGCCGGCATGACAGGCAGAAAGCATACGAATTCATCCGCGAACGTCTCAAAGCTAAGAAACAGGCCTATTTCGTCTATCCTCGTATTACCGCTGTTGAGCAGGCTGGCGACGTCAAGGCGGCAACCGATGAGTGGGAGCAGCTTTCGAAGAAAGTTTTTCCCGAATTTAACGTTGATCTTCTGTACGGCCAGATGCCTTCTGCGAAGAAGCAGCAGGTTATGTCGGAATTTCGAAAGGGTAAAATCGATGTGCTGGTTTCGACGATTGTCGTTGAGGTCGGCGTCGATGTCCCCAATGCGACAATCATGGTGATAGAGGGCTCCGATCGATTCGGTTTGGCCCAGCTCCATCAGCTCAGAGGGCGTATCGGGCGGTCGGATGCAAAATCGTTTTGCTTTTTGTTCGCAGAGACCGATAATGAAACGGCGAAGAGCCGGCTTGAAATCATGATCCGGAGCAACGACGGCTTTGAGATCGCCGAGCATGATTTGAGGCTGCGCGGCCCGGGTGAGATGTTCAGTACGCGGCAGCACGGCCTGCCCGATTTGAAAATCGCGAGCATCGTGGACGATTTCGATCTGCTTGTGATGGCACGGAAAAATGCGTTCGAGATGGTTTCGCAGGATCCGATGTTGACGTGTACCGAGCACAAGAATATCCGCCGGGCGCTCCTGGCCAAGTTCGGCGATTCCTTAGGACTGGCGGACGTAGCATAAAAGAATATTACCAGAACTGAAGAGATTTATAAGTAGAACTGCAATTCGAAGTATTGACAATCCCGGCATTTCCTGTCAAACTATACTATACAAAAAGATATTGTAGCCGAATTTCACGCCGGGGGCGTGAATACGGGGGACCCGATTTTTGGGGCGAATTCCTCACAAAAGGATAGGGTACTTTCAAGCCCGAGCCCGTCAGCTAACCTCGGAGGCGTTTGAAAGGGCAATGTTGGGAATAAAATATTTCGCAAACAGATTTTATTTCCCTTTGCCCTTGAGGTAACTGGGAAATATGAGTCTTTTGCGCAGATATTTCGGAGTTTTCACTCCACATCGAATCCTTGTATCCGGATACTTACTTGTTACCCTGATTGGAGCCGTTTTATTATCGCTCCCAGTTGCATCTTTAAATGGTCGGCATCAACCTTTTATTGACGCTCTGTTTTTAGCGACATCTGGCATAAGCACAACCGGCCTGACGGTAGTGGATATCGGGAGCTACTATAATACCTTTGGCCAGGTAGTTCTGCTTTGCATATTTAAAATCGGCGGCGTAGGCTATATGACGTTCATCGTATTTCTGATATCCATCCTCAGGATAAGGCTGTCGCTTTTTACAAGAGAGGTTGCTAAAGAATCTTTAGCCGTTCCTGATTATCGAATGCTCGGCAGATTCTTTGCAGTGGTTGTAATTTTTACCGCCATTTTTGAACTGGCCGGCGGCGCTGTATTAACGCTCTTCTGGGCACGACAATTCCCTCTTCAAAAGGCAGCATATCTGGGTATATTCCATTCTATTTCCGCATTCTGTACGGCTGGCTTCAGCCTATTTCCCGACAGTTTAATGAAATACAAAGATAGCGTAGTCGTCAACAGCACTATAATTATCGTATCGGTGGCGGGCGGACTGGGCTTCATTGTGCTGAACGATTTGTGCCAATATTACCTCAAGATACTCAAAGGCACATATCCAAGAAGGCTTGTTGTACACACCAAGATTGTTTTGACAGTATCATTTGGAGTGATGCTCACTGGAACGCTTATCATCTTAAATTCCGAACACTGGCCATCTGGAATAGGGTTGGGAAGTAAAATTTGGGAATCGGCATTTCAAGCTATCTCTGCATCAACAACCGATGGTTATAACACGCTCGACATCGGATCAATGAGTGCTGTCAGCCTGACCTGCTTAATGATTTTGATGTTCGTAGGTGCGTCACCAGGCGGCACGGGCGGTGGAGTCAAAACCTCTACTTTGGGACTAATCTTAACATTTCTCTGGCTGCAACTAAAAGGCAAAGAGAATCATATCAACATATTCAAGAGAAAGATACCCGTAAATACTATTCATAAATCCTTCGGTATTGTCTGCTGGTTTGTAATAATCGCAACAGCAGGGATGCTCTTACTTAGCTCAACTGAAAAGGCAACGTATCTGCAGATATTGTTTGAGACCATATCAGCATTGGGGAATACAGGATTATCTACTGGGATAACATCAAACCTGACTAATATAGGCAAGGCTGTGCTGATAATCATTATGTTCTTGGGGCGTGTCGGTCCGCTGACGGCGGGCCTTTCACTTGTAGGAAAGCAAAAACCTGCATTCTATGAATACGCCAGAGAAGATATTTTCGTTGGGTAATTTCGTTTTGCAAGTCAGCGGTCCTAGTTTACAATTGATCACCAATATCTGATGCTTTACAAATAAGTTATGGAAATACTGTATAAAAACAAAAGACTTGAGAGTATTTTAATCGCTGTCAATGCACTTGCGGCAGCGACGGTGACGGCAACTTTTGTTCTTCTGTTTGGCGGTTTTGAGAAACCTTTACTGCCGAGAACGATTTTATACACCCTGCAGTTTGTTTTACTTTTCGTTTTTATAGCAGAGAAGATGCTCCGGCTGTTTAATACCGTCTCAAAGACTGCATTTCTGCGGGCCAACTGGTATGAAATTCCGCTTTTATTGTCACTTAGTATCGCCTTGTTCGGGGCAGGACGCTGGTTCGCATCAACCGAGCTGGAGTCTTCGATAGTTCAACATTTTGCAGTGGGTGTGTACCTTGTTATTCAGGTAGTTACAAAGGTCTGCAGGACCACCATAGATTTAGCAGCAACCGGCAGAAATCCAACACGTACTCTTATGGCAAGTTTTGTTGTCCTGATAGTGTCAGGAGCCGGATTATTGATGCTGCCGGCTGCAACCAGAAGCCCCGACAATATCAGTTTCGTGGATGCACTATTCACGTCAGCAAGTGCGACTTGTGTTACAGGGCTTACCGTAAAAGATATCGGCCAGGATTTCACCGTTATGGGGCAGGTGGTGATTATAACACTTATTCAGCTTGGCGGTTTGGGTATAGTGATTTTCGGTGCAGTTTTGGCGCTTCTGCTGGGACAGGCATTCAGCGTGCGGGAATCGGTTGCTATGCAGGATTTACTCAACGCCAATACGCTCAGTCGAATAGGTAATATGATTGCCTTTATTTTTATAGGGACTATGTTAATTGAAACTGTCGGAGCGGTAGTTCTTTACTGGATGTGGGATGATGTTCCGGCTCTGGCGGGCATGCACAATCAATGGTTCTGCAGTATCTTCCATTCCATCAGCGCGTTCTGTAATGCGGGTTTTGGCTTGTTTACAAAAAACCTAATGGGGTACAACCGATGCTGGCAGATTTATGCGGGAATCTGTCCTCTAATAATCCTGGGCGGTCTGGGTTTCGGTGTACTTTTTGATATATTCAATTTTATAACAGACAGGTCAAAACGACTTTTCACAAGATGCTTTATAAACAAATCCCCATTTTCAGTGGGATCTCCGAAAAAACTACAGTTACAGACCAAGGTAGTTCTGAGCGTGAGTGCGGCATTGATAATCTTAGGTGCGTTGGCAATACTTTTCTTTGAAAGCTGTACAGGTCGAGTCGATCCCGGACAGAAAGTTGGAATATTGGACGCTTTTTTCCAGTCTGTAACCGCCAGAACTGCCGGTTTTAACACCATTGATATTGGGTCAATGTCGGCATCGAGTAAGTTTATTCTGATTTTACTTATGTTCATCGGTGGTTCACCCGGCTCAACCGCAGGTGGAATCAAAACCGTTACTCTGGCAGTTATAGTAATGACGGCTGTTGCAGCACTCCGCAGACGCAGCGAAGTCGAGATATTTAAACGCTCAGTTCGGATAGTTGTCGTCGGCAGGGCAGTTACCGTTACACTCTTTTTTACGGCAGTTCTCTTCGCTTCAACACTGGCTCTTAGTGTAACAGAGAATTCCAGCGGATTCCCTATGATAGATATTATGTTCGAGGCAGCCTCGGCGCTGGGTACGGTCGGGCTTTCGACTGGTATCACTGATTCTTTGACAATGGTAGGAAAATTAATTATCATTATCGAGATGCTTATCGGGAGACTTGGGCCTTTGACGCTTTTGGCCGCTCTGACGTTCAATGTAAAACCGGCAAGTTATAATTACCCTGATGAATCAATAATTGTGGGATAACAATGATGAGCACAATACGAGGAATAGATTATGGCACGATTTGCTGTGATAGGATTAGGGCGATTCGGTCAGAAACTGGCCATTGCCCTTGCGAAGAGCGGGTCGGAAGTTATTGCAATCGACAAAAACCGGGAGAATATAGAATTGGTTGCCGACCAGGTTAGTCTCGCCGTCAGGCTCGACAGCACCGATGAAGAAGCTCTTAAGGCCCAGGGTGTTGACAAGGTGGATGTTGCCATTGTCGGGATCGGGCAGGGAGGCGGTGGTTTTGAGGATGCTATTCTGACGGTTGTGAATCTTCGCCAGATGGGTATTAAGCAAATTTACGCCCGGGCCGAAAGCCTGGTTGCCGGCGAGGTCTTCTCCAAGGTGGGGGCAACCGAGGTTATCTATCCCGAAATCGAATCGGCTCAGCGATGGGCTTTCAAACTAATCGCCCCTCAGATCGGGGAAAAGATAGATTTTGCGCCGGGCTATAGTCTGGCTCGAGTAAAGGCGCCGCCCAGTTTTGACGGCAGAACGGTAATGGATTTACAGTTGCGGCAAAAATACAGCGTCAACCTTGTATTAATCAAGCGGGGCGAACACGCCACGAAGGCAAAGGACGAAAAGGATAAGATAATCAATGTTCCTATGCCCAACACTGTGATTTATCGGGATGATGTCCTTATGATCGCCGGTTCCGACGCCGACCTTGCGAAACTGCCGCAGGAATAGAAATTGAAAATTCAGAATTCAGAGTTCAGCATTCCGATGGATACCCTGATATTCCAGAATTTACAGATCAACTTGAACAAGTCCCAATCTTCGCTAACGTGATAGAAAGACTTGAGAAATGTTGCATCTTCGTCCGGTAATTCTTGAAAGCGAAGGTAGAACGCCTCTTCGGTTTTAGGCGTATTCTCGAACCATTTTAGCGTGGCCCAAGAGCGCCTGTGACGTTCAAATTGGGGTTGTTCGATCTGGGCTTCAAATCTCATCTTATCCGACTTTTCTGTTTCAGGATGTGTTTTCATTGATTTGTCCGCTTCCGTTCCCATACAGCTTTTCAATTCCTTACGATGTTATCCTCCTGAAGTTTATTGCTCAAGGCAACCACTTCTCCAGTTACCCTGAACGACTCGTAACAGAATGAACATCGGCCAGTACCAGGCATCACTTTAGTGTAATCAGGAGCAGTTGCAGCTATGTTGCCTAAAGGGGATGGAGGAAAAGATGTTAGTGCAAGTCAGATTGTTCGGTATTTTCTGAGTTCGTTGAGGAGGTTTTGCATATCTTGCGGCAGGGGTGCTTCGAATTTCATCATTTGGTTTTTTGCCGGGTGCATAAATTCCAGGCTAAAAGCGTGCAGGGCGACCCGGTTTATGGTCGGTTCGGTCACGGCGGGCTCCGCATCGGCCAACTGCCACTGATAGACGAGCTTGCCGCCGTACATATCATCGGCGACGATGGGGTGATTTATGTATGAGAGGTGGACGCGGATCTGGTGGGTTCTACCGGTCTTTGGAGTCAGCTTGAGCAGAGAAAAGCCTCGAAAGGATTCGAGCACTTCATAGAACGTCACGGCTTCTTTTCCGGTTTCGGGGCGAACGGCATATTTTTCCCTGAACTTCAGGTTGATGCCCAGGGGGACGTTGATACTGTCGGCGGTCAGCTCCGGGGTTCCGTGGACTATTGCCAGATATGTTTTGTTGACCTGCCGGTTTTCGAATTGTTTGGCGATTTTCCACTGGGCGGTGTCGTTTTTTGTAACAACCATTACGCCTGTCGTGTTTTTGTCGAGCCTGTGGACGATGCCGGGGCGAAATTCGCCCAGACCGGTTGACAGCTCGTCTGAATAGAACACCAGGGCGTTTACGAGGGTTCCGTGCGTGTTTCCGCGTGCCGGGTGCACGATCATCCCGGGCTGCTTGTTGAGAACTATCAGCTCTTCGTCTTCGTAAATTATATTCAGCGGTATATCTTCGGGCAGAATATCTTTGATGGGCGGCTCGGGCGGGGCAAAATCAATTATGTCGCCCGGGTTGAGCTTTTGGCTTTGTTTGGCGATTTTGCCGTTAACCTTGACGGCTCCCTGTTTGATTGCATTTTGAATGAAACTCCGGCTCAGATTGCTGAACCGGCCGTGGAGGTATTTGTCGAGCCTGCGTTCTTTGATTGACTGGCCAACATGCAGTTGTTCGGCCGCGTTGGCGCACTCGGAGTTCTCGTCTGACGTCGGACATTGTGGATCACTTGCCGGGCACATTAGCATCGACTGGAAGTTTAGCCTCATCGGGTTCTTTAGACTTGGGGAGCATATCGAACTCAAGGGGCCGGTAGATGTTAAAGGGCGGAATTATGTTAGACAGTTGACCAGTACCGGTTGGTATTGTCTGTGTCATGGATTCAGGGACTTTTGGCGCTGGCTTGAAAACGATATTCTGCTGATAATCAGCCATTGTCTCAAGTCTGCGTTTTGCCTGGACGGCTCCCAGGGTGTTCTCGAAATCGGAATTTGCTGCGATATCCTGATACATCTGCCTGGCCTGCCCGAAATTGCCGAGTTCTTCCTCGCAAAGACCCAGACCGAACTTGGCCGTTGCTGCCAAAGAAGGGATTGTCGGGCATTTTTCGAGCGCTTCGGCGTAACTTGCTTTCGCCAGGTTGGTCTGGTTTGCTAAATACTGCTCTTCGACAGACCCGTAGTGCAGCTCCGCTCGCAGGGCTTCTGCACGCTTAATAAGTGCCAAAGCCGCCATGCGCTTGTGACTTGTTTTTTTGGCGAAGGTCTGGAGGTTGTTGGCCGGCTGGAGAAGTAAAAACGACCAGTCTCTTCCCTGGGACTCCTGGCCCTGGAGGATTTGCATTTTACCGCCCGATATCTGGTTGAGCAGGTTCGTAAGCTCGGCCTGTTCTCGCACCAGCAGCACATTTCTGCTATATATCCTCCAGCCGTAAAGGGCTCCGGCCAGAACGATTACTCCTACTACAATGCCAATGGTTACAAGGTTTTCTTTTGTCCATTCTGGCAGATTACCCAGCCATTCGGCCAATTCGTTAGTTTTCAGCTCATGCCGATGATCGGATTTCATTTCTTTCTCCGTTATCCTGTATATCGTATTACGCAAACCGTATTGCGTTGTTGTTTTGCGCCATGTCAATCGCACAAGACCCGTCACGCAATACGCACGACGAACCAGGACAGCATTATAACAGGATTTGTTTTGTCTTGCAATAGCCATATCTTTCGTTTAGAATTTTCGATGGTAATGATTCGAAAGGGCTTCGATGTTCAAAATGTTTTGTTTCTGTATCGCTGTGGTTTTGGCGGGTTCGGTGTGTACGGCTGGGCAGGCCGGCCTTTCAGGCGGCAATCGAGCCGGGGCGTCGAACGTCCTGGAAGGCATTTGGGACCCGGCGAAATACATCAGCCTGGACGAAATTAAGCCGGGGATGGAGGCATACTGCCTGACGGAGTACGGCGTTGCCGGGATTGAGAAGTTCGGCATGGAAGTGGTAGATGTCGTTCGAAACATAAATCCCAGCTCCGGTCCCGGCAGTAGAGATGCGATCCTGGTCAAAGGGACCGATGAGCGTTTTATCCACACCGGGCCGGTCGCCGGATGCAGCGGCTCGCCGGTCTATATTGACGGTCGTTTGGCCGGGGCGCTGGCTTTCACTTGGACTTATACGAAGGATCCGCTCTACGGGGCGACACCCATCGAGGAGATGCTTGCCGTTGGCCGGGGCGGTGTTTCTGAGAAGCGTGCCGGGCAGGGGGGCTTAGTGTTTGATTACACTGCTGCCATCGATTTTGCCGAGATTGACAGGCAGTTCAGAAACAGTCTGGTCAAAGCAAGTCACGGGCTGAGAGGTACTAATTATTTGCCGTGTCCTCTCACTACTTCCGGCTTGCCTGCCGAGGTTTGTGAGCAGCTCAGTGAGTTGGTTGAGCCGTTCGGATTTATGGTTGTAGCGGGTGCGGCTTCAGCCGGCGGGCAAGTCGAAACGGGCGAGAAGGCCCGCCTGGTGCCGGGATCCTATATTGCGGTGCCGTTTGTTTCCGGCGATATCTCCATGAGCACGTATGGGACCGTTACCGAGGTCCTCGGCGATAAGGTCTATGCCTTCGGTCACTTTCTGCTCGGTTACGGGCAGATAGATTTGCCGCTGGCCACGGCGAAAGTGCATACGGTCGTATCAAGCATTGCCAGCTCGTTTAAACTGGCCAGTGTCCTGGAAACGGTCGGTGCGATAACGATCGATGAGGGGGCCGGGGTTATCGGACAGCTTGGGCTTCAAGCCAAAACGATCCCGCTGACGATACGAGTAGACCGCTACAACGATACTGAAAAACGCCTTTACAACTGCCGGCTTGTGAATAACCGGATGCTCTCGCCGTTTTATCTTCGTATGGCCGTAGCCGGGGCGGCACTTCAGTTCGGCGATTTGCCGCCTGAGCATATGGTCGAGTATAAAGTGGATATCGGTATCAAGGATGCCCAATCAGTGGCTTTCGAGAACGTCTCCAGCGGTATGGGCCTGAACGAGGTGGTAATGGAGTGCTACAGCGCCATAGGGCTTCTTATGAATAATCCGTATGAAGAGGTTGACATCGAATCGATAGATATCGACATTTGCATTATCCCCGGAAGTGTCGTCTCGCATATCTGGTCGGTCGATTTGTCCGATTCGACGGTAAAGGCCGGCCGGAGCATCGAGATAAACGCTGTCCTGGAATCTGTTTTGGCAGGCAGGAAGCAATATCGGTGGACCCTGGAAATACCTGAAGATCTGGCCCCGGGAAATTATGAGCTGACTGTGGGCGGCTATCGTGATTATGAGCAGTTCCTTGTCAAGGCGGCCCCTCACAGGTTTATTGCCCAGAGTCTGCCGTCCCTGGTTGATGCGCTAAATAATTCCCTGCGAATCGGCAGAGATAAATTGTATTGCCTTCTGGTTTTGCCGTCGGACGGGGTCGTAATTGAAACGGCCGAGCTGCCCGACCTGCCGGCAACCAGGGCGCTGCTCCTGCAGGACGCAAAAAGGGTCCTGAAAGTCCGACCATATTCGCACTGGCTCGAACGAAATCTCCAAACCGGCTCGGTTCTGATAGACAAGAGAGTCCTGCAAATTACGGTTGAAAAATAGAAGGACAATAAGGAACATATCCGGCGATTTTAATCTTCATTTTCTCTTTTGGGAGTAGCTATGAGAGACAAAATGAGCAATTTCGATTTTCGATTTCCGAATTCCGATTTCAAAATCGAAAATCGAAAATTGAAAATTATAAATCATTTAGTGCTCTGCCTGTTTTTGAGTTCAGCTTGTCTGGCGGTCAGCAGCAAGGTTACTCGTCATAACAGCAGCTCCGATTTACTGAAGGGCCGGACCGAAAAGGTTGTGATTGGCTCGCGTGGTACGATTCAATTAGGGCGGGCGGCAGAATCAGCAATTTTCGATTGCCGAAGTGGCGAGGGCATCTTGCCCTTGTTTCCTGACGTTGGCAGGATGCCAACGGGACGCAAGGCCGGGACGGCCTCGCCACAATCGAAAATCGAAAATCCGAATGATGTCTGGTCGATCAACAGTATCGTTGTAAGCGGCGGAACCGTCTATTTCGGCACAAGTCCCAATGGCGGCATATACAAATACAACCTTAATAAGCTGACGAAGATTTATCCATTTTCGATTGCCGAAATTCGATTGCCGAATTCCGATTTAAAAATCGAAGATCGAAAATCGAAGATCGAAAATCCAATGGCCGAGGAGTACCTGTCTAACGAGCATATTTTCGCTATGGCAACGGATGTGTCCGGCCGGCTTTTGGCGGGTATCAGCGGCAAAGGATGCAGGCTGTGCCGGCTCGAAGGCGAGAAGATGGAGACCGTCTTCGAACCGGACGATGCGAAATATATCTTTGCGCTGGCTCTTGATGAGGGCGGCAACATTTACCTGGGGACCGGGCCGGAAGGCAAGATTTATCAGCTCAATTCCCTCGGCAAAAAACCTGAGCTTATTTATGACAGCCGCGACAAAAACATACTCTCACTTGCCATTGGCCGGGACGGCTATATCTACGCCGGAAGCGATAACCGGGGCCTGATCTATAAGATACACCCACGAACCAAAAAAGTAACGGTTTTATATGACAGCGACCAGCCGGAAATCACGGCACTACTGCCTGTTGGAAATTCAGAATCCGACGTGAGTCTGTACGCAGCGGCGACTTCGGCGAAAATCGTCCAGACGCAGACTCAATTCGCCGCATCCACTTTTAGCGGAACCTCACCCGGCCGGCCTGAGGTGGAAGACAAAAGCGAGGAAAGTATCGACGTAAATAAGGGCGACCGAAAGCTTGAGATTGCAAATACGCAAGTAACGGGCGAAGCGAAACCTGCCTCTGGACCGCCGCCGGTTCGTAAGGGAACCAAGCCGAGTCAGGACAGCCACATTTACAAGATCACACAGGATGGTTTCGTGACGGATGTGTTCGGCGAGGCGGCAGTTTTCTTTTGCCTGGCAGAGAAGGACGGCAAGCTGCTCGTCGGTACCGGCAACAACGCCAGTCTGTTCAGTGTCGAGCCGGCAATGGAGCAGCAGGCGGTGATTTACGAGGACGAGCAGGCGGCGCAAATTACCGCTATTGCCCTGTCGGGTGACACTGTGTATCTCGGAACGGCAAATCCGGCAAAGTTGATTACGTTAGGCTCCGGATTCGCTTCCGAGGGGACCTACACGTCCGACCTGATCGATGCCGGTCAGCCGGCGACGTGGGGCAAACTACAGCTTGAAGCGAGTGTTCCGCAGGGATGCAAGGTTCAGGTCTCCGCTCGCAGCGGCAATGTCCAGGATGTGAACGACCCGACTTTCTCCGAATGGTCCGAGCCGGTCGAAATAACCGAGCCGATACAACTGCAATGCCCCCTGGGAAGGTTCTGTCAGTACAAACTCATCCTGCAAAGCCAGTACGGAACTGACAGCCCGCTGATAAGGGAAATTGCCGTGGCTTGTACTGTGCCTAATCTGGCGCCGCAAATCGAATCGGTTACTGTCAGTCGGATTAAGAGTGCCGGCAAAGATGGAGTTTTCAAAATCAGCTTCGTGGCCAAAGACGACAACGACGACAAATTGGTTTATAAAATCGATTTTAGAAAGCCTGGCAGGACAAGCTGGATTGAGCTGAAGGATGAGCTTGAAGCATCGAGTTTCGAATGGGACGGCAAAACCGTCGAAGACGGCCGGTATGAAGTCAGGGTAACAGCGAGCGACGCCGGAAGCAATACGACTTTGACCAAACTGGCGGGCAGCAGGGTCAGCGAGCCGGTCGTAGTCGATAACACCGGGCCGGTTGTAAAGAACATGAAGATTACATCGTCCCTGAAAGACGACGGAAAGTACCGGGTTTTGGGAATCGAGGCTGCCGATGAGCTCAGTGCGATTGACAAGCTCGAATATACGATCGATAGTAACGACCGCTGGATCAGTACCGTGCCGGACGATTTGGTCTATGATACGAAGGACGAGAATTTCACGATCAGAATAGACGCCGAAGAAGATTTGCCGAAAGGCGATCATGTCATTACGGTCAGACTCAGCGATGCGGTTGGCAATACAACGTATAAGACTCTCGAAGTCAATGTTGATTAGTGTGCCTCGTTTTCGCTCGTGCCTCGTCTCCGCTCAGCATGAAGAACTCTCTCTTCACCCTGAGCGTAGTCGAAGGGGCAGCGTAGTCGAAGGGCTGATTATCGTGCGTTATATTGAATTTGAAAAAATTGCCGAGACGGTTGAATCGCTCTGTATATCAGCCGGCTACGAGCTGCCTGAGGATGTTTTAACTGCTCTTGAGAAGGCGGCACGGAAGGAATCCAATCGGACGGCGGGAAAAATTCTGAATCAGCTCATCGAAAATGCCCGCATAGCGAAAGATGAAAAAATCCCGTTGTGCCAGGATACGGGGCTTGCGGTGGTCTTTGCCGAGCAGGGCTCGCAAGTGGCCGTTAAATATCCTGCCGGCAATGAGCGGGGCACGCTTTTCGATGCCATCAATGCCGGTGTTGCCGCCGGTTTCGAAAAGGGTTACCTGCGAAAAAGTATTGTCGCCGATCCTCTGAATCAGCGACGGAACACCGGCTCAAATACACCCGCGATCATCCATCATACGATTGTGCCGGGTGAAAAGCTCAAGCTGACCGTGATGACCAAAGGCGGCGGCTGCGAGAACAAAAGCCAGTTCAGGATGTTCAGGCCTACGGCTGAGAAAGACCAGGTTGTTGACTGGATTGTTGATGTTGTCGGCTCGGCCGGTGCCGATGCCTGCCCGCCGTTTATTGTGGGAGTGGGGATTGGGGGCAATTTTGAGCTGAGCTGTCTGCTGAGCAAAAAAGCGCTATGCCGGAATATAGGCGAGAAACACAGCGAGCCGTTTTACGCAGAGCTTGAGGCCGATTTACTTTCGCGAATCAATGCGCTCGGTATCGGTCCGCAGGGTCTTGGCGGCGATACCACTGCTTTGGCTTGCCTGGTCGAGACGGCTGCATGCCATATCGCTTCACTGCCGGTAGCGGTCAATATCGAATGCCACAGCCACAGGCATAAAACAGCGACAATCTAAATCGATACCCGGCGTTGGATGCTCGACGAGAAGCGATTAGCGAGAATCAAGACTATTGAAACGGCTGTTTGTTCGGCCAGCCGTATTTCTCGAACCTGCCGAACTCTTTTCCCAAGTCCTCACCATCAGGGCCCAGGGCCGATCGCACTTCTTCGACATGGGCGTCTACAAAAACCGCATTGATTGTGCCGGTGTTGAGGTCTGAACTGGATGCACTGTGGAAGGTCCCGAACCAATCGCGTCCGTCGGGACACAGGGCATTGTCGTTGAGCACATTGGTATTGCCCGTCCTCCCCCACATATTCTCTTCAGCGAAGAAAAACACCTCGGCTTTGCTTCTTGATATCTCGGAACGTTTACGAATTCCGCCGCGTCCATTGGAGTCTGTTAGAGAAGAACCGCCTGGGTCACCTTGCTTCGAGCCTAACCAGGAGTTCATACTGTAGCTATAGAAAGGAATAACAGGGTTGGAAGCAACATGGTTAGGATGCCTTGTACCTTCGGACTTGGCAAGGACTTTGAATGTGGGGCAGAGATTCACTTTCTTTTCTTTGAGATAGGACCACAACGGACCGTCGGGCGGATATCTCGGGTCGTGCCATCGACAGTAACGCTGGTACCCCCCCACAGGGTACTCATTCGCGACGAGAGAGGTCCATGAATAAGGATAGCGGTCGTCATTGTCATCCAAATACATGGCCTGCACAAGTCCGTATTGACGCAGGTTGGCCCTGCAAGTCAATTCCTTGGCCTGCTCCTTTACCCGTTGCAGTGCCGGCATTAATATCGCCATCAGAATCGCAATGATGGCAATAACCACCAAAAGCTCGATTAGGGTAAACCCTTTTTTTTGCTCGCTCATCCTGACACTCCTTCAATGTATTTTTTTTACTTTGCTTTTTAGAATCCTATACAAGTGAATTCGTCAAGAAAGTACTTATTTGTTCACTTTTATTATAACGGAGTTATCTCAGTAGTCTCTATATTTTCCCAGCCAGCCGTCTCCGTAATTGCTCCAGTCTTCTGGTATGACGCCGCCGGCCTTCGTCCAGGTATTAGCCCTGTTGAAGCCGCGATGCCAATTGAGCGTGAAATATTCCTTAAGACCGACTTTTTGTACGTGAAAGTCCATAAAGACGGCGGTTCCGGCTCCATCATGGCGATTGAGCATGAAACGGTTCATTGCATTATCGTCGCCTCGATATTGCCAGCCATCGTATTCCGGCGGGCTGTCGTCTGCATCCGGCCATCCGCACCAGAAATAGCAGTCCAGGAACATCGGTATCTCACTGGTGCCCTTGACGTTAACGGTTCTCCAGAATCGTTCGGGCGGTTTTCCATAAACCTCGGTGCCGACCGGAACATATACATATCCATTTATACCGTAGCTGCCATAATAGCCGATTGTCCGACCGCCCCCGGAATCCCAGGAGGGAACCTTTCCCCAGGCTAACTCCGTACTGCCCCACCAGTCGATTCCCGTTATCATGTCGGGATTGGCGATTTTTGAGGCTACCGGGCAGCAACGGATATCTTCGGTGGTAATATAATACTCCCGCAACGAGTCCATCCATCGCCCGGAACCCTCGTCGCTTCTATTGGGGAACTGGCCGTTGTTGTCGTCCGTGTACATCGCGAAAATCGTGCCCCATTGCTTGAGGTTGGCCTGGCAGACCACGGTTCTGGATTGTTTCTTCACCCGCTGCAGTGCCGGCATCAATATCGACATCAACAATGCAATGATGGCAATTACCACCAATAACTCTATTAACGTAAAAGCTTTGGATTTACGCACAATAAGCTCCTCTTTTTACTCCGTAGTTAAGTTACAAACACTCAATAAACAAAAGTTTAAAAAGAAGGGCAATTGCCCGTAAATAAACCGGCATTTACCTCTAATAGCGCTATCCGTGTGCTTATTAAGAGCATAGCTGTATAGAGTTATCGATGTTGCGCGTCTTTGCCCCACATAGCCACGGCGGCCCAGTGTAGATCTTCGTTGCCTGTTTGTACTTCAGAGAAAGCCGTCGGTGGTACCCGTTTACCGAACTCGATGGTACGCGGATCTTTCCACTTGTGATAGTCGCTATGCCCGTCTGCAAAAGAGAAGTTCGTTCCGTCACCGTGTCGAACCGGCGGCGGATCCCACCACCTTTCCTCCGTTACATAGACCGTCCAGCCGCCCAGGGCGGAGGGATTTGTACCGCCGTCATCGACAAAGACTATCATGTAGGCCGGATTCTTAATATCTATTCGTTTCTTGATCATCTTGGCATTCATATCGGGCCAGTCCTTACAGTTCATCGAATCGGCCACGGAGTACGTTCGCAAGATGTTTTCCATACTGCCGGAGCGAACGATCGTGTTGACGGTCGGGCACTTGTAAAGCCTCAATTCCTTAGTGTAAGGCCACAAGGCTCCGTTCTTAATCGCATTTATCTTCTGGCGCTCTGTCAACCCGGATCCCCAATCGGAGAGTACCCAGGGCGTCTCTTTAGCATGGATGCCATACTCGCCGGAATCGCCGTTAACGAGGTTGTCGTTGTTTTCATCGGCGTACATAATCCACGCCAGAGTCAACTGCTTGAGATTGCTCAGGCATGTAGCCCGTTTGCCCTGCTCCTTGACCCGATTCAGAGCGGGCATCAATATCGCCATTAAAACCGCGATAATAGCGATTACTACCAGCAGCTCGATTAGGGTAAAGCCTTCTTTTTTATTCATAACAATCCCTTTCCTCTTCTGCACTTGAAAAATCGCTTTTTTCAAAAACACTATTCTA
>Ga0315288_10001357_pt1 | contig 31614 bp, 31 predicted proteins | sample YL17G11_20_MG_FD_203454 | JGI IMG/M metagenome (GOLD analysis project Ga0315288, IMG submission 203454) | Sediment microbial communities from Yellowstone Lake, YNP, Wyoming, USA - YL17G11_20 | ecosystem: Environmental > Aquatic > Freshwater > Lake > Sediment | place: USA: Wyoming | collected...
CTCCGCAAGTTCGACGACCCGCGGGTTCTCGGCCGGCTCGGTGCCGACGTTGATGATCTTCACGACGCCGGCCGCGCGGGCGCGCTCGAGGACGCCCACGAGGTCGCCCTCCAGGCGGTCGAAGTGGACGTGGGCATGCGTGTCAATCGCGGGTTCAACCATCGGGGCAACCTTTCCCTAACCGCAAAGTACGCAAAGAGCGCAAAGGACAGATAAATTGGGGCACAGCAAAACGCAATAAGATCAATGTATACCTTCCGCCGCTTGCAGTTACCCTGTTCCGGCCGTCCTTTGCGTGCTCGGCGTCCTTTGCGGTTAAGAACACGCCTGTCATCGTCCGGTGGCGTCGAAGGCGCCCGGATAATGCCGAATCTCGGGCCGGCGGCGGTCCGCGCCCCGGAACTCGACGGCCAAGACGTCGAAGCGGACGGGCCGCTCGAAGGCTCGGCGCTCGGCCAGGAACATCTTGGCGGCCGAGATCACCCGCCGGCGCTTCGCCCGGCCGACCGTTTCCTCCGGGCGGATGGCCGGGGTCTCGCCCTCGGCGACGGTCAGGCTGCGGACCTCGACGAAGCAGACCGTCCTGCTCCGTTTCTCGAGCGTCACGAGGTCCACCTCGCCCTGGCGATAGGCGACGTTCCGCGCGAGGATCCGGTGACCGTGCTTCCGGAGGAACCGCTCGGCGGCGCGTTCGCCTGCGTCGCCGGTTTCCTGAGCCGGCGTCCGCGCCTTCGCTTCTTTCGTTTGCCACGGCCAGCGCATAATTCCCCCTTGAGCGGAAACGATTCTAGCCGCCCGTGGGGCCGGGTGCAACGATGGAGGGACGGATGGAGGGACGGCCGAGCCGGTCGCTGGGCGAAAATGGGGTTGCATCGCCGCCGGGGCGGGGGTATATTGGCATCCGCGAAGGTTGCCCGGTGGGTCCGTTGCGGATGGTCCCGGCGACCCTTCGACCATGCTCAGGGTCGCCCTGAGTAAGTCGAAGGGTGACCCTTCAGCCGATGGCCGGTGAGCGGGCGTAGCTCAGTGGTAGAGCGTCACGTTGCCAACGTGAATGTCGTGGGTTCAAGTCCCATCGCCCGCTCCAATTCTTTGTGACGGAAACGGCTCGAGCGGCGACCCCTCGACCATGCTCGGGATCGTCCTGAGGAAAGTCGAAGGGCGACCAGGGCGAACGGGCGAGCGCGAGCCGATTTTTTCTCTTGGAGCAAGGGGAGCGGCGGCCCCGCGGGGCACGCCCAGTGAGAGGATGACCATGGCCGAACCTGACACCACCGAACCCGAGCGGGACGAAGCCGCCCCGGCGACGGACGCTGCCAAGCCCGAGGAGACGGCGACGGCCGAGGAATCGCCGGCGATGCAGGTCACCGTCGAGGACGTGGGCGTCTGTAAGAAGAAACTCTCGATCACGATTCCGCGCGAGGCGATCGACCGGAAGTTCGAGGAGCGGTTCACGGAACTGGAGCGCGAGGCCCAGGTGCCGGGCTTTCGTCCCGGTCACGCGCCGCGGCGTCTCATTGAGAAGCGTTTTCGCCGGGCCGTCTCCGAGGAAGTCCGCGTCGGCCTCGTCTCCGAAACGCTCTCGAAGGCGCTCGAACAGGAGAAACTCGACGTCATCGGCGAGCCGGACATCGACCCCGAGTCGGTCGAACTTCCGGACGACGGGCCGATGACCTTCTCGCTGGAACTGGAGGTCCGGCCGGAGTTTGTACTCCCGGACTACGCGGGCATCCCGGTCGACGTTGAGCGGCACGAGGTCGCCGACAAGGACGCGGAGGAGGCCCTCGAGCGCCTGCGCGAGATGCACGGCAGCCTGAAGGCCGTGCGCAAGGGATCGAAGGCGAAGAAGGGCGACATCGTCACGGGCGTCCTCTCGCTCAAGGTCGGCGACGGGACGGTCGTGGACGGCGAGGAAGCGCGGTTGCCGGTGGCGGCCGTCTCGGTCCAGGGCATCCCCGTGCCGACGCTGCCGGACGTCCTCGAAGGGGCCAAGGCCGGCGAGACGAAGACGGGCACGTTCACCGTCGGCGACGAGGCAACGAAGGAAGACCTCCGCGGCAAAGAGGCCGAGATCACGATCCAGGTCAACGAACTCGGCCGGCCCACGCCGGCCGATGATAAGACGCTCCTGGAGCAGACGGCCTACGAGACGATCGAGGCCCTGCAGGAAGGCCTGAAGCGGCAACTGGAGAACCAGAACGAGTCGGCCTACCGCGAGGCGCAGGAAGAGGCCGTCCGGGAGTGGCTCCTCGAGCACGCGCCGTTCGAGTTGCCGGAGGGCCTCGCCCAGCGGCACGCGGAGCGCCTGTTCGTCCGCCACATTGTCAACCTGCGGTACCGGGGCGTCCCGGCCGAGGAGATCGAGAAGCAGCGCGAGGAGTTGCGGTCGAGCGCGTCGGCGAACGCGGCCCGCGAGTTGAAACTCTTTTTCATTCTCGACGCGATCGCCCAGAAGGAGAAGATCGAGGCCACCGACGCCGAGGTGGACGCGCGGTTGCGGTTCATCGCAGCCCAGTACGGCCGGCGCGACGACCACATCCGTGAGGAAATGCAGGAACGCGGGACGCTCGACAGCCTCCGCAGCCAGATCCGCGACGACAAGGTGATGCGCCTCCTCCTGGAAAGGGCGCTGGCCAAGGGCGACGAACCGCCCGTCAAGAAGGCCAAGAAGAAGGGCGCCAGTGACGGCGAAGAGGCGGCCGAGGAGCCCGAGACGACCTAGCGCGGGTGACCCGGCGGACGCCAGACGAAAGGGGAACCGGAAACGATGGGACGCGACGCGGTCGGACCCACGGCGGGCGGCGTTCCCGTGCGACCGCACGGAGGCATGATGCCGCCCTACCAGCAGCAGCGCTGGCTGACGCTGGCGGACCTCCTCCTGGAGAACCGGATCATCTTCCTGGAGGGTATCATCGACGACCAAGTGGCCAACTCGGTCGTCATGAAACTCCTGTACCTCCAGAGCGAGAAGCGGAACCAGGAAATCAACCTCTACATCAACTCGCCGGGCGGATACGTCTCCAGCACGCTCGCGATCTACGACACCATCCAGTTCCTGGATTCGCCGGTGGCGACGTACGCGATCGGCCTGGCGGCGAGCGGCGCGGCGCTCCTGCTGACGGGCGGCACGAAGGGCAAACGCTTCGCCCTCCCCCACGCCAAGATCATGCTCCACCAGCCCGCCGGCGAGGTGGGCGGCCAGGCGGCCGACATCGAAATCGCCGCCAAGGAGGTCCTCAAGGACAAGGAGACCCTCATCAAGATCTTCGCCCACCACACGGGCCAGGACCCGGAAAGGATCCGCCGCGAAACCGAACGCGACCGATACCTCACACCCCAGGAGGCCAAGGAATACGGCATCGTGGACGAGGTCCTCGAACACATCGAAAAACCCAGGTAGCCGCCGGCAAGGGAGTCAAACCCGTGCAACCGAAGAACGAACTGATACCGATCGTCGTCGAACAAACCGGCCGCGGCGAACGGTCCTACGACATTTACTCGCGGCTGCTGAAGGACCGGATCGTCTTCGTCGGCGGCGAGATCGAAGACCAGATGGCCAACACGATCATCGCCCAACTGCTGTTCCTCCAGAACGAGAACGCCGACGCCGACATCTCCATGTACATCAACTCGCCCGGCGGTCTCATCACGAGCGGCCTGGCTGTTTACGACGTGATGCAGTTCGTCGGCTGCGGCGTGCAGACCTATTGCCTGGGCCAGGCGGCGAGCATGGCGGCCGTGCTCCTGGCAGGCGGCACGAAGGGCAAACGCTTCGTCCTCCCCAACTCGCGAATCCTCATCCACCAGCCGATGGGCGGGGCGCGCGGCACGGCCACGGACATCAGCATTCAGGCCGAGGAGATTCTGCGCTTGCGCGCCCGCCTGAACCAGATCCTCGCCCATCACACGGGCCAGCCGGTGCAGAAGATCGAGGAAGACATCGACCGCGACCGATTTCTCGGGGCCGACGAGGCCGTCGCCTACGGCCTGGCGGACCAGATCATCCAGAGCCTGCCGAAGAAGACCGCCTGACCTTCTCGACCGATTCCGCCGAATCGTCTCAGGAAGTCGCCGACCCGCCCGCCTTCCCCGGCGCTTCCGTCGGCAAACGGAGGACGAAGGCGGCGCCGTGGCCAGGGTCGCTCTTGACCGTGATGCGCCCCTCGTGTTCCTCGACAATCTTGCGGGCGGCGGCCAGGCCCAGGCCCGTTCCCTTCTGGCCTTTCGTGGAATAGAACGGCTGGAAGATCCGCTGCTGCTCCTCGCGCGGGATGCCGGGGCCGTTGTCGGCCACGATGATCCAGACTTCGTTTCCCTTCGGCGAAAGGCGCGTCTGAACGCTGACCTTGCCCGTCAGGGGGGCGACGGCGTCGATCGCGTTGGAAATCACATTCAGCAGCGCGTGATGGAGGCCGTCCGGGTCGAGGGGGATCTCCGGCAGGCTCTTTTCGAGCCGCGCCGAAAGGGCGACGCGTTTCTCTGCCGCCGCCGGCTGTACCAGTTCCGCCACTTCGCGGACCACCGCGTTGACGCTTGTTTGGACTCGGTTCGGCGGCGCCTGGCGGCTGTAGGAAAGCATGTCGAGGACGAGTTGGTTGATGCGGGCGAGGTTCCGGCTGACGACGTCCCAGCCCGTCGCGACGGGCTCGAGGTTCTTTCGTTCCAAGCCCGTCTCGACGGCGCGGGAGCCGCCCTGGATGCCCTGGAGGATGTTCTTGATGTAGTGGGACAGGCTGGCGACCGCCTGGCCGACGGCCGCAAGCCGTTCCTGCTGGACCTGGCTCGCCATGAGGCGGGCGTTCTGGACCGCCAGGCCGGTCTGGCATCCGATCGCCGTCATCAGTTTCAGGTCCTCGGGGGAGAACTGGCCCTGGCTGACGTGCGTGTCCACGTGGATGATTCCGAGGATCTCGTCGCCGCTGCGGATGGGAACGCAGATGGCGCTGCGGATGCCGTAATCTTGGACGCTCTCGCCCTCCTCGAATCGCTGATCCTGCATGGCGTTGGTCGAGAGGACGCCCTCCCCGCGTTTCATAACGTAGTTGATGATGGTCCGGCTGACGCAGATGGGGCCGGTCTTGGGAACGGGCACGGGAGGGGGTGCGCCGACGGCCGTCTCGCCGCTCGCGTCGGCGCCGGCCTGTTCGCGGCGGATCTCTTCCAGGAGTTCCTCGCGCCAGCGGATGGCGCGCGGGACCATCGCCCCCGTCCGCTCGTCCCTCAGCAGGATGAACCCGCGGTCGGCATCCACAACGTCGAACACCATGTCGAGAATGTTCGTCAAAAGCCGATCCACGTCGAACCCGTGGGCCAGCATCTCCGCAATACGATAGAGCGCCCTCAGGCCGATGACGCTGGTGCGCATCCCGGCCATGTCTTCACCGCCGGCGAACGCGAGGTGCGGCTCTCCGCTGGCGGTTTCCGTGCTGATGATGCTCGCGTCGACGCGCCCCTCGCTGTCCACGCGAATCGGCAGGCCCCGGTGGTCCACCAGTGTGCCGTCCGGCATCGGCCGTCCGACCGCCAGGATCGTGTTGCCCACGCGGATCTGGTCGCCCGCGTGAATGGGCGACTCCTGCACCCGAACGCCGTTGACGAACGTCCCGTTTTCCGATCCCGCGTCCTTCAGCACATGGCTGTTGCCGTGAATCTCCAGGCTGGCGTGGTGCCGACTGACACCGGGATCGTCCAGGTAGACGTCGCACGCCGGATCCCGGCCAATGAGCGTCGAGACCCCGTCCACCTCAAACGCCTTGCCGCGATCCGGCCCCTGAATGACCGTCAGCGTTGGCATTGCGTACCCTCTGTCCGGCGACGGCGGTTCCCATGATCGGCCGACAGAAGCGTCCCCTTGAGGTAATACGGCGAAAGGGGCCGGGCGGCCGACGAATCCCAACGCCGGCTCCGCCTTGGCTTCCTCTCTGCGGCCGCACTCCACGGGAAAACTGGACGTGCCGTGAGCCGGTATCTTACCGCACCCAGCCGACTTGTCAAGTTTTTGCGCGGCGTTTGAGGAATCCGGATACACCGCTGGATTTGCGAACGTTGGCATCGTTACAATATCGTCGCAATGGCTTGTGTCGGCAGATTAGGGGAAGACGTGGATCGACTCTTCCAAGACGAGATCGGTTCGATCGAAGACCTCGTTGATAGGATCGACGGTCGATATCGATCTGTCTGGGGCGGAAAAACCGCTCAACAGCAAACATCGCTTGCCAGGTACTTTTTGCCCCACGCTTCGAGCAGACCCGTCCTGTGCCCCACTCGGCCACGAGTCGTCAAATGGTATTGCCCGTTCGCCCATCAGAATGCTTTTTCGAGCGGGCACCGGTATTGTGTCAACGTTTACGTGGGCTGCGCTCACCGGTGCGAATACTGCTACGCCTCCGCCTACGAGCCGCCTCAGACCACAACGAAGCGAAATTTCGTGAAGATGCTCCTCAAAGACATGGCGGACCTGGAGCGGTTTGACGTGCCGCCGGCCCCGGTCCATCTGTCCAACAGCACCGATCCGTTTCAGCCCTTGGAAGCCGAGGTCGGGCACACTCGGGCGACCTTGGAGCAGCTTCTCGCTCATCGCAAGCGGTTCTCGAGCGTCGTCATCCTAACCAAGAACCCCACGTTGGCCGCGGAACCCGGCTATGTCGATCTCTTCCTCCAACTTGGACACCTGGGGCGGAATCATCCATGCTACGCGAAGTTCGCTCACACCGGAATCCCTCCGTTCCTGATGGAAGTCAGCCTAGCATTCTGGCGAGAAGAGGCCCGCCAAGCATATGACCCTGGTGCCCCAAGCATTGTGGAGCGGATGGAAGGAATCCGCCTTCTTCGCCAAGCCGGCATACCGGTCGCGTTGCGGATCGATCCGCTGTTTCCTCGCGCACCGTTTCGAAACAAGTCAGACCGGACTTACAGGGATTTCGACCTTCCCGAGCCTCAGACCCTGGGCGACTTGGGGCGGCTTGTCACCTTTGCGAAGGAGACGGGCGCTTGCCGCGTGGTTTACTCACCCGCGAAGATCGTCCGGCCCCGTATGCGTCCCATGTCGCGGATGATGCGATCCATGCGATCCCTGTATGAATACGTCGCCGCGCCGGAGCGCCTTATCTTTCGAGGCAGCAGTTGGCGGCTGCCGCCGCAGCGGCAATCGGCTGTTACAGGGCCGTTGCTCGACCTTTGCCGTAAGCACGGCGTACCGGCCAAGTGCTGCATGCAGAACCTGACCGAAACGCCATAAAGATGCTACTTGCCGCGGGGCGGATCAGGCAACCGCCGAATTGGTCAATCCCGACATCTTCGAAAGCGGGCTGCATGATCTACAATAGGTGTACGTGTGCTCCGAGTTTTGGTTTTCGGTGTCATAGACCCGTTGCTTCAGGTCCACTGTTTCAGCGGATGTGCCGAGGTGACGGCAGATTTGGCGGTGCAGGTCTTCGTGGAACTTATCTTGTGTCAAGAGCAACTGCCCGCCGTTATCGTAACCCGCCTGAGCCAGTTGATGAATCCCACCCGCGAAGGCCTGAACGCCTACCTGCTCAGAGAGCGGGATCATCACATAGCCCAGACAGCAGAGGTCATACGGCTCAGTCATTCCGGCAATTCTGCGGAACTGCGTGATGCTATTGGGAAATGGTGTTGAGATCGGTATGACGCGTCTAATGGAGACGGGTTCGTTTCCACCCCAGTTGTATCTCTTCAGGAGCGCTCGACCCTCAGTGAGACATATCTCGGATGTGTCATTCAATGCTACCTGAACCGCCAGGCGCCCCGTGCTTCGTATGCGCCCCGCTTGCCTTATGACCGCTATGGTAGTGCAGGCCAAATCCGCAATGGCCAATGAAGCCACCGACGGCCCGCTTCCAACATCGGCTACATGGATGTACCCTCGGTGGGCAACTGCTTCAAAGGCAGGGCTGGCGAAATATTCGACCAAGCTGTCCTGAGTCTGGAAGAAGTGCCGCGCGAAGAAGCCATCCATGAACGCCCGCATGCCCTGAGGCGTCGTAGGATAGCGCCTCTCCTCGTCGGAAACCTCCGCTTTGGGCAGACGTCGCAGAGCCTCCTCGAGAAGCCTCAACGGGGTTTCCTGCATTGTCCAAACACCGTTTGGGGCAGCAATCTCTCGAATAGCCTCGGCGAGACTTGGATTATGTTCCATGAACAGTTCCCTCTTCAATCGGCCGTGCGCCATGCTTCCGCTTGCGAAAGCATGGCTCCTCGTGAGAAGGATACACCCCGCCGCCCAACATCAATCCGCCGCGGCGCTGGTGCGGCCCTCGGAGAGGCCGTCGGCCAGGCCCTGGCCCAGGTTCAGGCTGGCCACCATGCCGGCGATGAATCCGCCGACCCATTTGATCGTTTCCAGGTCGCGCCCCGCCAGGACGAGGCCCACGACGGCCGCAATGCCCAGCAGGCTCAGAATCATCTTCTTCGATTTCAGCAGTTCCGCCATGACTTGCTTCTCCTTCGCTGTTCCCGCGGGCGAGCCTTTCACGGCCTGCCCTTCGCTCAGCCTTCCAGGAGCGTCGTCGCCACCTGGCGCGCCAGGCCCACGAGTTCCACCAGCGTCGCCGGCAGCAGGCGCTCGCGGCGCAGGCGCCGCTTCAGTTCCACCAGGTCGCGCGCGTCCACGACCGGTTCGAACTCGCCCAGACTGAAAACGTCCGTTTCAACCTCGTCGAGAGGGTCGGCCCGGTCAGGGTCGCGAGCCGTTTCCTCTGCGGCCTCGCCGGCGGCTTCGAGAAACTCAATCGCCGCCTGTTTCAACTTCGCTTCGGCTTCCGGCATCACTTTCGCTCCTTTGCGCCGCGTACTCACCCAGCGCCTGCTCGGCCTCCGGCTCGCGGACGAACAGGCCCCTCACGAGCGCCGCCAGGCGCCCGTATTCCGCCACAAGGTCCAGGGCTTCCTCCCCGAGTTCGATCGCCCGGCCGAACGCCACCTGGCGCTGGCCGAACTCCACGTCGAGGTGCGCCAGGTTCACCCGCACCTCGTCCTCCAAGGCGGCGCGCTTCCGCACCCGTTCCATCACGGCTGCAAGTGCCACCCGACCTTCGCTGTCGGCGGCCCGCGCCAGCGACACCTCGAGTGCCGCGTCCAGCCGCGACTGCTTCTCGGCAAGCAACTGCGCGCTCGCCTTCGCGTGGTACGCCGCCATCTCGTCGCGGTACTGCCGCATGGCGGTCAACTGGAGACGCTGGCACTGCTCGAGCGCCTGCGGGGCACAACCCGAAACCGACAGGAGTGCCGAGAACAGAGCGACAACAGCGCCGATTCTCAAGACACGGCTCATGGATTTTCTCCTTCGTCTGAGAGGGCTCGCGGGTTCGCGCCATCGCGGGGCGCCATCAGCGTGGCCACCAGGTCCTTCACTTCGCGCCGAAGGTCCCGCAAGTCCTCGCGGACCTCGCCGCGCACAGCTTCCACCATCTCGACCGTTCCGGGATGGGGGCCCGTTTCGTGCGCCCGAAGCCAGTACCCAACGCCCGCCAGGTTGACGCCGCCCGAGAACAACTGCCCGCCCACCACCAGCAGGATGACCAGGCGCCTCAGGCCGCGCAGTTCATCCCACGTGCGGCGGTTGGCTTCGCGCTGCTCCGCATGAAGCGCCTCGCACACTTCCCGGGTGACGTACGGCCCTCGGCCGGACGCAAATCTATCCGCTGTACTCAAAGTCCACCTCCACGATGAGCCGCACGGGGCCGGCTACCGCCAGCCCTTCGCGGTACGTGCTCGTATAATCCGGCCCGGACGGATCCCACTCCGGCCGGTCGAACGAGTCTGGCCGCGCCGAACGGACCATGAGGACCGTGTCACCGCCGGTGTTGATGGCGATGGCAGGGATGAGAATCGCTTTCGGGCCGTAGTCGTCGCTCACAAACGTGTCGAGGGGATCGCCCTCGCCGTCCACCACCTCGGCGGTGAACGTGTCCGAGTAGTCCGCCGAGCCGGACGGCGCCTCGGTCGCAAAGTCGAGCCGGGCCTGCCGGACTTGGCAGCCGGCAAGCGCAGCCGTGGCAAACGTCATCCGAAACTCGCGCGACTCCAGGAACCATTGCTGGCTGAAAGAGTCGTCGTACACCTCGCCGCCCATGCCGACGTCGTAGGCGAGGCCCGACGCGACGCCGTCGTCCTGGCCGTCGAAAAGGGCGAAGGTGTCGGCGCGGTCCTGCGGCCAATCGCTGATGCCGAACATCAGCCGGTACACGCTGTCGCGCCGGGCGGCCTCCGAGACCGTCGGCAGAATCCGCACGCGGTCCAGCCGATTGATCGCCCTGTAAACTTCGTCGAAGAACGCCGCGGCCGCCGGTGTCCAGGGGGCGCTCACGTCCGTCAGATCGTGCGTCCAGTTGTTTTTTCCGAAAGCGTCCTGGAAGAGGTCCGCCGGGATGTAAAGTTGCTCCCGGTTCGGATCCCACCACCGGTACGGCCAGACGAGCGAGAGCATCTGTTCGATCTGGTGCTGGAAGTTGGCCATCGTCCGGTTGGGCTGGCCGCCGGTCTTGCCTTCCGGCTCACCCACCAAGGGATTCCAGCGGTCGAACGCCGCGGGCACGAAGCCGGCGGGCACAAGGCTGTTACGCTCCGCCAGCGCCGCGCGGACCTCGTTGATCACAAAGTCCGCATCCAGCGCGTCGCCCGCCGCGGCGGGCCATCGGTCGCTCCAGGCCACCGTTCGTCTCCACGCAACTGCAAATCAGACCATGCGCGGCGGATGCAGAAGGATCGTCCACCCCGCCGGCGTCCGGAAAAGGCGCACGTATCGGTCGAAGCCCTCGGGCCCCGCCAGGTACCCGGCCTCGTCGGCCCAGAGTTCGCCCGGGTTCGGCACGCCGGCGATCGTCGGCCCGTCGTCCACGAAGCCTCCCGCCTCGCGCCGGACCGGCTGGACCGTGTACGTGCCGCTCTCGTACGAGACGACGCGGGCCAGGCGATCCGCCTCCACCGGCACGTGCATCAGGTAAACCCACTCGGGCGGGCCGCCGCGGTCCAGCCGCTCTTCCACCCGGACGACCGTGTCGGCCGGCACGAGGTGCGTCCCGAGCGCCGCCTCCGCCACGTTATGCACCGTCGTGTCCCTCAGGCCGCCGGGCACGAGTTCCCACTGGACGTGCCCCTCACCGTCCACGCCCGCCGGCCGCACCTCGTCGGCATAATAGCGCTCGTCGGGCGGGTCGGCCGGCGCGGCCGCCTGGGCTCGGCACCAGAGGAGCCTGTACGGCGGACCCCCGGGGCTCACTTCCGCGGAGGCCCGTGCGTCGCGCGTCGCCGAGGCCCCGCGGTTCTCATTTCGGTCCAGCAGCGCCTCGACGCCATAGATTTTCAGACGGTCGCCCGTCATCGCTTTCTCTCAGTCGAGTTCCAATTCCGTTTCCGGTGCCGGCGAAAAGCGCACCGTGGTGCGGCGAATTACCGGGTCCGTCGCGTAGCCCGCATGCTGCCGGGCCAAGTCCAGGCCCCGACCGCGGATGCCCGCAACCCGCTCGCCGACGCGATGACCGAAGGCGAGGTAGGGGATCCGGATGCGGCTCGGGGTCGGGCAGCGCCGGTCCGCCTCGAAGGCCGCGTCCACCAACGCCTGGAGCCGGGCCGAATCGTCCGTTTCGTCCGCCGGGTCGCCGTGGAACCGGCTCGTCGAGGCCACTTTCCGATAGCGGTAGCCGCCCGGCACGTGGAGAACGCGCGTGCGGCCGGGCGATTCGTCCGCCCCTTCGGCGACGCGCTCGGCCCGAAGAACCGAGTCCCCCTCCAGAGAGGCCGTCACGCGAATCCGCGCGTAGCCACGCATGGCCGCGTGAAGGTACGCCGGCGGAAGCGGGTCGTCGGTCAGATACAGACCGGCTTCATCTTCGAGGACCCTGATCGCCAGGTTCGCACGCTGCCACGTCGCGCCGCCGTCCAGAGAAATTTCCACGTACACGCCGCGGCTGCGACCCAGAGCATCGCGGGAAAGGCAGGGGAGAAGCCGCCGATGCCGGCGGGCGTACGGTTCGCCCTCGAACAGGCCCGCGAGGTCCGGCGCCGGCCCGCGGTCATACGGCTCGCCGCTGTACTCGCCCGCCTCGTTCAGGACCCACTTGCGGAAGACGTCGCGCACGGCATCGAAGTCCGGGTTCGCGCTCGGGCTGAACTCGTCGGGGTCGTACGAGGCGAGTGAATCGTCCCACCCGGCAACCAAGTCGAACGTGGACTCAAAAATCTTCACGCCGCCGCGCGCCACGTATCGGCGCGGCGAGGCAGCAAAATGCGTCCCGACGCTCAGATCGCTGAAGTGCGTTGCGCTCAGTCTGAAGATGTCGCCCACTCGCTGGTGCGCGAGCGACACCGACCGGGCGCGCGACGGGAACCAAAGGCCCAGGCTCCGGCTGACGCCCAACTCGCCCGGCTCCACGTCAACCCGCAGCCGGCCGCCGAGCGGCTCCAGAAGCGCCTCGATCGCCTCGCCCAGAGGCCGGCCCTCAAGCGACACGTCGCGGATCGGAACTGCTTCGAGCGTCTGGCGGATCCAACCGCGCGAAGGCACGTGCCAGGCGTCCGCCTCGGCGAATTCCCCCAGGACGTAGGCCACGGCTTCGTTCAGCGTCCAGGCGACCGCTCCCGACGGCGACGCCGGCGCAAAGATTGCGTACGCGTCGCCGTCGCCCGGATCGTACAGGACGCCCGAAGCGTTCGGCCGACCGTCCGGGTTGAACACGAGGTCGAGGCCGGCGACTTGTTCGGCGCCGCCTTCCGCCGTTTCGATTCGCTGCCCGCCGACGCGCCGGCGCAAGACCTCGGCCGAGAGGTCCTCGGCCTCGAATCGCAGCGACTCGCCGTCGGGCGAAAAATCCGTTTCCACTTCGAGGACCCGTCCCTCGAAGATCACGAGGTCCCCGCGCGACGCCCCGGGCAGAACCCCGCCGCGAAGCAGCCGCGCCGTGACCCGAAGCCCTGGACGGATCGCCGGCGCCGCCGCCTCCAGACGAACGTCCACACCGTCCTCGCCGCCGCGGCCAAGACCGATTGAAAAGGTCGCACGAGGCGCGCGGCCCATCTCCGTCTCAACCGTTTCAAGACGCGCTCGCGGCGCGGGCCGGCCGTCAATCAGAACCTGCACCTGCGGCGCCGACAGAACCATCGCGGCCGACGCGCCGCCGAACCACGCCGCACAGTTGGCCGGGGCCGTCACAGCACCACCTCCGCTTCGAGAGCGGCAACCTCGCCGGGCGCGTCCGCGTCGGGAGTCACCCGAGCGGTGGCGGGCTGTTCGTCCCACACCTCGCCCTGGGTGACCGCGCGGACCGCCAGTTGGTGTTCGATGCCGCTCGCGAGTCCTTCGACGGTCGCCGCGTAGGCCACACGGCCCGTCTCGAACGAAACCTCGCCGAGCGGCGAACCGTAATCGATCGTGCCGCCGCCGTCTCCGAAGATCCGGAACGCCTCAGGGACCACTCCCGTGATGCCGGGGCGGTACCGCCAGGCCAGCCGTACCACACCCAGGGGCATCGCCCGCGCCTCGAGCGCCAGCACGCCGGCCGGCCGATCCGGAACCCGCGCGCCGGACACGTCCAGTTCGATCCGTGCCTCCGACTGCGTGATGGGCGATTCGATGCCTCGCGCGTCCACCGGCCGGATGCCGAACCAGTGCACGGTCCCCGCCTCCAGGGGTTCCGTCTGCACCTCGCGGACGCCGGGGCCCGCGCGCGCGAAGGCTTGGGCGTAGTCGATGGATTCCGGCCCGGACCCGCTCCCGCGATACAGGTCGTAGCCCGCTTCGGAGGCGATCGCCTCGACACTCGCAAGCGCCGGCGAAGCGAAGCGGTCGGTCGAGGCCGCTAGCGTCGACCGCCACTGGAAATACCGCCCGTCGGGAAGCGTGGCCGGGTCGCCAACGTACGGCTGCCACAGTGCCTGGGGATGGCCGAAGGCGTCGGTCTCATCCGCGGCACGCACGTCCCACGAGATGGCGCAGCCCTCGGGGACCTGTTGCTCGGAAAGCAGGTCGAGCCAGTCGGCCTGAATCCGGACGGCATCCAAGGTGGGGCAGGCGCACGCGCCGGCAGGAAGCAATCGATGGGGCGTGAAGTTCGCCGCGTACCGCGCCGCCGCCGACAGCCGGACCTCGTCAAGAATGCACGCCGCCGGGGCCGACCCGTCCACGCGCTGGCCGAGCCGAAGCATGTAGTTTCCGATGACGGCGTTCAAGGCGATGCTGGCCGCGCTCGCGGCCACAAGAACACCGTTGACGAAGAGTCGCACGGGTGAACCGTTCGCCATGGCGACCGCGACGTGCCAGGGGGTGACGCCGGCGAGGACGGCGTCGGCCGCCGCACCCGTCCACTGCGCGTTGTATAACGTGCCGTCATAGTAGGTGCCGAGGATATAACTCGATGCCGGAGTCGCGTGCCGAAGAGCGCGAAGGAGTAGAAGCGAGTTGGCACCCGCAATGCGATATTCCCCCATCGCCCCGACTGTCCCTGTCGCCGTTTGCCAGGCGCGAACCCAGGATTCCAACGTCAAGGCCGCGCGCGCCGGCTGGCCGGCAAACGCTCCCTGCAAGTATTGACCTGCGCCGGCGAACCGGTAGCCGGCCTCGACCGACTCGGCGCCGTGGTTCGTTAGGTCATGGCCGGCGCCGGAAGCGTCGGCCAGACCGGTCCCTTCGGTTTGGCAGGCGCCGTCGTGCAGGTGCCAGAGGCCGAGCGTCTGACCATCGGGCGCAAATTCGTCGAAGTCCACCTTGAGACCCTGGCCAGTGACGATCCGCGCGCCGTCGCGCTCACCCTCGCCGAAGTTCTGCTCATCCATCCGAAACACAAGCATGACCCGCCTCCCGCACGTCAGACAGCCGCCAGATTCACCTTGTACGTCGTCCCGCCGGCGCGGAGCCGCAGTTGCGCCAGGTCCGAACGGACCCACTGCTCGCCATCCGCCGGCGACGCCGGGTCGTCCGTCCGGACAGGCACGAGCCAAGCGGCTGCATCAATCGCGTCGAAGTTCGCGTTCAGACACGCGTCCCAATCGTCCACGCGCTCGCCATGGGCGGGCTTCTCGAGGTTCAGGTTCGGCGTGAAAGTTGAAGGCATGTGTTTTCCTTTCCCTGCACCAAGCACCCGGTCAGACGTCGGGGCTTGCTTCCCAAGCCAGCGTCGCACGCGCCCCCACCGGGTCGAAGTCTGTCACGCGAAAGTTCTCCGGCGGCCGGGGGGCCGGCAAGACGGCGACCGCCGTCTCCGAGGCCGACACCAAACGGTTCCCCGCCGCGTCCACCGCTACGACGCTGAAGCGCCACGCGCCAGGCTCTAAGTCGTCCGTCACCCACTCGTATCGCCCCGCGCTTTGGCCGTAGCCTCCCGCGCCGTAGCCGCCGCATCCGTATCCCCAAGGCGCCTGGCCCCCCGGCTGCGCCGGAATCGGCGCCTCGTTGAGCGGCGCTTCGTAGTCCACTGTCCCCGTGCGCCCGTCGGCGAAAACGTCGAACGACTCCAAGTTCGCGTCGAGGTACAGGCCCGCCTGCCAAGCCAGGCGGACGCGCGCACCCCGTTCCGCGCCGAATCCGGCCAGTTGACTGCCGAGGTCCGTCTCTCGATCGGCCGCGTCCACCGCGACGACCTCAACCAGAACCAGCCCAAGCGCGCCGCTCCCGCCGACCGGCCCCAAAACGACCAGCCGCCGATCCGCCGGTGCGGTTGTCACACCGGCCAGGCATCCGTTGACGTACACTTGGTGCCACCGGTCCACCTGCGCAGACTCCCACGCGACCTCAAGCGCGCCGGCCGGCCCGACGGGGTTGCCTTCCGCCATGTCCACCACGAGCGGCCGGACGCGAACGCGCGCGATTTCCTCCGTCCAGTAAGCCACTCTTCACCTCACCAGTTGCCGGTACGTGATGCGATACCGCCGGTGCCAGTTCAGGCCGACGAGGGGCGGCCCCAGCCGCTCGAATCGTTCCATGCGACAATTCGTGTAATCGATCCCGTCTGGGGCCGTCAGGATGTAGGCCCGCCCATCGATGAACGATTCCACGGCCTGCTCGAGTTGCACAAGTGCTGACACCGACGCCGACGAAAGCACGCCCGTCTGAAGGATCTCCCGCGGCCCGTCGCCGAGGTCGAGCGCCAAGCCGCCCGCCAGGCCGTTGAACGCCTCGTCCTTGACGCGGCGTACAGGGCTGCCGACCGCCACGACGTGCGGGCCGGACGAAAACAGCAACTCGTCGTCCAGCGCCGCCGCCCCTGCCATCGGCTCCTCCCACCGGCCCGAGGCGCCGCAGAACGCGAGCGCCGTCGGCTCGCCTGGAACGGCCTCCGAGAGTTGCGCGGCTCCGACACGCGTCGCCCCGGCCGCCGGCGCCAAGTCGCCGTCGCTCGCCGCCGGCGGTCCATCCTCCGCCAGGCCGCCGAGCGACGGCTCCGCCAGGAGCGTCTCGCGGCACGCCTCCGCCACCGATGCCAGCGCCTCAAACGCCTTCGTTCCCACGAGCGCCCGGTCCAGCACCGCCGCACGCCAGTGCACCAAGCGGTACCGCCCTGCCGGCACCTCGGGCCAGGCGAGCGCCTCCACGCCCGCCGGCTCAATCGTGACGGCGACGTAGCGGCTGAGCGGAACTTCCACTTTCTGCCCCGCTCCCTTCACCCGGACCGTGCGGACGCCCGCCACCTGCCCGAGACGCTCCGAAATCGCTTCCAAAATCGCCACATCGCTTGCGTTCATTGGGTTGCCTCATGGCGCCTGCCACGCGCCGTTCAGTCGCGCCGCAGCCGATGGCTGCCGAGCGACCGCACATCGTCCGGCCGGCCATCCGCGTCGCGGTCCACGGCCAGGCGCACCTTCGCCACCTCGTCTTCGTACAGGCGGGCGTAATGCTCGGCCTTGCGCGCGAGCGCCCCATCGGCCGACCCGCCCGCTGCCTGGCCCCGCAAGACCATCGCCAGCACCAGCGCGACGCTCGCCCGCCGCAGGCTCCGGTGCTCCAGGATCCACCGCTCGAGGTCCTTGGCGCCGTCCGAAGCGTCCATCTCCAGGCCGAACCGCGCCAGCAGCGCCCACCGCGCCTCCTCGTGCTGCGGATCGAACGTGTGGATCGCAAAGTCCAGATCCGTCGCCGTCGGCAGCGGCACCCATTCGTCCACCGGGCTGCCGACAAGAGTCGCCAGCAGTTCCGTCTCCCCCTCGACGCTCATGACCTCGTAGTACCCGTCCACCCCCTGGTCCGGATTCGCCAAGTGCACCACGTGGCCGGGCCGGACGCGCGCAGCGACAAACGCCGCGTCCGGCGCGGTCACCTGGTAAATGAGGCTCGACGCCCCCTCCCCGCGCGTGAGGCACTGGTGCGCCGGGGCGATCTCGCGAAAGAGCGCCGGCTCCCACTTCAGCAGGTCCGCGTCGGTCGAAAAGTTGGCCATCCCTCGCTCTCCTTTGTGCCGCTCGCCTCCAACACGAGGCGCCCCACGCGTCGGCTGGCGGGGCCGACCGCCGAAGCGGCCGGCCCACGCCCAGCCTCATGCCTTACGACGTCGCCAGCCCCCGGATCACGCCGTGGGCCCCTTCGTTCCTCAGTTCCAGCGTGTACTCGCCCAGCACCTGGCCCTTCTCGAAGTCACCGGTGACCGCCAGCGGCCGGTATTGGAAACTCCGGCCGGCCAGCGGCAGGACCTGGATGCGGCTCGAATCGAGCAGCAGACAAGCGTCCCTCGGCACCCAGCGCGACAGGATCACCCGCTGCACGCCGAAGTCGCTCTCGTAGATCGCGATCTGGCTGGCGTACCGCGGATCGTCGGCCGCGTACGCCCGCGAGTCGGCGCCGAACTGGCTGATCACGCGCTTCTGGTACCCGTTGACGGCAATCAGGTCCACTTGGCCGCTCGACTGCTCCCAGATGAGGCGCAGTGCCGTGTTCAACTTCTCCTCGTCCAGGTCGGCCCCGCTCGGGAATCCGCCCGTCCCCGGCACGAACCGGTTCGTCCCGACCTGCGGCAGGATGCCGTTCATCGTCCGCCGCACCGTCCCCGAACCTTCCTCGTCCGCCGCCGGCGCCACGCCGTTCACCACCGTGTTCTCCAGGTCCCTCAGGAGTTCCCGGACGGCCTTGGTCTTCTGGAAGTCCAGTTCGTCCGCGACCCCCAGGTGCCGCACCGCCAGTTCGCTCCCGCTCACGACGAGGGCCTTCGAGAAGATCTGCGTCCAGTTGCCGCGACGCGCCCGGAACGTGAACCGCGCCGCGTCGGCGTCCTGCCCCTCGAGCGACGCGTTGCCCAGGATGTTGAGCACGTCGCCCGAAGCCACCGCCTCCGGCGTCGTCCCGCCGTAGCCCCGTGCGACCGTGATCGTGTCCGCCCCCACGTCCATCACGAGCATCAGTTCCTCGGCGTCCTCGCACCGCAACTGGTCGCCCACCCGGAACCTGTCGGCGTGGGCCACCTCCAACTCGGTCTCGGTCTCCGGGTTCGACGGCGTCGCCGTCAGTGCGTCGGTGTTCGGCAGCAGTTCGTCTTCCAGCCACTCATGATGCGTCGAACGCGCCTCCACCTGGGCGTCGCCCAGCGCATCCAGCAGCGGCGTCTCGGACGGGCTGATGATGCTCACCAGGTCCGACACGTCTTCCGCAATTTCCGGCAGGCCCGCGCCCGCCGAGTAAGTCGCTTTCCCCGTAAACGGCATGTTCGGCTCCTTTGCTCTGGTTCCGGGCTCGGGCGCGCTACACTCCGCCGCGCCGCGCCCGCATGTAGGTCATCACGTCCTTCGCGTTTCCCGTTTGGCGCGCCTGATCGGCCAGCCGATCCAGGACACGTCGCTGCCCGCTCGCACCCGCCGGCTTGACGCCCGTCGTGCACGGCCCAAGTCCGCGCGCCGCGGCCCCGGCCGCGGCCGCCGGCTCCCCGCGCAAATGCGGCTTCTCGGCCAGCAAGGCCCGCGCGAACGTCTTCAGGTCCTCCGGCGGCTCCTGGCCGGCCAGCCGGTGGCGCGCCAGCGCCACGGCCGCCTCCACGTCGGCGCAGCCCGCCGACAGGAACTCGCGTTCCAGCCGACGGTCGCGCTCGATCGCTTCCACCCGGCCGCGGAGATCCTCGGCCTCGCTCCGGGCGGCCGTCAGGTCCGCGCCGAGCCGCGACGATTCCTCCTCGCGCTCTCCGCGCATCGCCTCCAGTTCCGCCTCCAGCGCTTCGGCCCGGCGCTCCGCCTCCTGCGCACGCCTGCGGTACTTCGCACTCTCGCGAATCACTGCCTGCGGCTCCTGCCGCCCTCCGCTCGACGCGGACTGGCCCGCCTGGGCTCCTCCTGCCGTGGACATCCTGTCCTCCTCCCTCTCTCACCCGTCGCCGGCACGGCAACGGCCATGCGTCAGTCATCCGGCCCGTACCCGAGTTCCCGGAGCACCGTTTCGGCCGGCACGCCGAGGTCTCGCTTCGCCTTCGCCTCAGCGAGTTTCTCGCCCAAATTCTCCGGCAGCGGCGACGGCCAGTGCAGCCGCGTCCCCCGCGCCTCGGCCGGCGTCTCCAAAATCCCCAGTCGGTCGAGCGCCTCCAGGATCATCCGGTTCGCTTCCACCAGCCCGGCCCCGTACGTTAACTGCTTCCGCTCCAGCCGCGCCAGCGTTCCCATCAGCACCACCCGCAGTGCCGTCGCGCTCGAAAGGTTCCCCAGTTGGTCCTTCAGGAGGCCCGCCGCCAGCGGCGTCACGCCCGAGACCTTGTCCATCGCCTCGCGCAGTTCCGCGATGTGCGACTCCTCGCTCGGGCTCTCCGCGTCGCCCCCGAACTCCTCGATCGAGGCCTCCGGGTTGTCCGTCGCCCACATCCGGCCGGGCGCCACGGGGCGGTCCTCGAACCCCTCGATGCCGCGTCCGAGGTACATCTTGAAACTCTGGAACGTCACCCGGTTCGCCCGGTCCGACAGGCGCGTGTTCAGTTCGTCCTGGAGCGGGACGAGCGGCTCGACTTCCCCCAGCCCCTCGTAGTGGTAGGGATGGGCGAGGTTCTGGATGTGAACGACCGGGACACGCCCGAGGGGATTTTCGCCCTCGCCCGCGAGTTCCCCGTCCTCGTACCGCTGCCACCACCGCGGACCGAGGATCTCCAGCACCTCCACCTCGTCGATCTCGGGACGCGACCGGCCGAGCAGCCGCTCCGCTCCCGGCGCGCCGGGATCGGCCACCCGGTTCGCCTGTTTCCGGAACGTCTGAATCCAGTACCGCAGACGCCGGTAATCGTCCTCCTCGAGGATCGGCAGAACCCGCGGCGCCTCGACGGCTTCGATCGCCACGGCCGACGCCGCGAGCGATTCCACGCTCGCGCCCTCGCCAGCATCCACCGGCCTCGCACGGACCACCAGGTCCACGAAGCCGTAGACCGCCCCGAGCAGCGCCGCTTCCTCCAGGAGCGCCTGGCCCCCGTTGGCTGCCCATACGGACCGCAGCACGGCCTCGATCCGCGACGCGAGGTCCCGGCTCTCCGCCAGGCTCTCCACCGCGACCGGCTTGCCGGCCAGGTAATGCACCCCGCAGTCCACCCGCCAGCCGATGTCGTTCTCGATGACGACTTCCTTGCGACGAAACGCACCGTGCGGCACGCCTTCGCCGCCGTACCCCAGGTGCGACCGCCCCGTGATCCGCGCCGGCAGGCCGAACTCCTGCGCCTGCGTATACGGACGCGCACACGCCGCCCAGTCGCTGTCGATCGACCGCACCGCCTCCAAGTCCGCCAGGCCCGCCCCGAGCGGCGACAGGTCGTTTTTGTAGTACGCCCACAGCCGATTGAAATGAATCGCGCGCGGGATCGCCTCGTCCCGCACCAGGTATTCGACAAGCCCCGCGTCCAGTTCCGGGTCCGCGAAGTTACGGAAGTCCAGCCGCATCGGCTTCGTCACTCCGAACCTCCTTCCATCGCGCCCGCCGGTCACGCATACCGGTGCTTCCTCGATAGGAGGCGCCGGACGCCGGCGTTTCACGCGCCTCATGGCCGCGCGGCGCTCCGGCCGAACGCAAAGGCGGGCGGGCGCCTCCGCGCCGGCGCCTTCCGCCCGCGACCTTCTGGCCGCAGCGGCGAAACGCGAAGACGCGCCGCACACGCCCTCCACCCTTGGGCGGCGCGCCGCGTCCCGTGCCACCAAACGGTCAACGCCATACAGTTTTCCGTGCCGCGAAAGACCGCAACTCCTGCCCGGATAAGGACTTGCGAATTCCCGCGGTTCGGCCGGATTCCCCCGGAGGGTGGGCACGTTTGTGTCACGTCCGCGCGGGTCGCCAGGGAGCGGTTCGAGGCAGGGCCTAATCGGCTTGACCCCCGGCGCCCGCCCGCTACGATAACCGGGGCCGAAGGATGCGTTCGAATCGGACGAGGAGCCCCGCGGAAATGGAACAAGCCATCGCCAAAGCCGCCGTCCTTATCGAGGCATTGCCATATATTCGCCGCTTCCGCGGACGCACCGTCGTCGTGAAACTCGGCGGCTCGTTCATGGACATCCCCGAGGACCTCGAGGCCGTCTGCGCCGACATCGCCTTCATGCGCGCGGTCGGCATCCGGCCGGTCGTCGTCCACGGCGGCGGCAAGGCCATCACCCGCGCCATGGAGGACGCCGGCCTCGAAGCCAAGTTCGTCGCCGGCCTCCGCTACACCGGGCCCGAGGAACTCCGGATCGTCGAGGACGTCCTCGCGACCGACGTCAACGGCCAGATCGTCGCCCTCCTCGAAACGGCCGGCGCCCGGGCCGAGGGACTCACCACGAAAAACCGTTGCGCCCTCGTGGCCGAACCTCTCAAGGCCAAGGACGGCGAGGATCTCGGCTTCGTCGGACGCGTCGTCCGCGTCGATGCGCTCCTCCTGAGGGGTCTGGTGGACCTCGGGACGATCCCCGTCCTCGCGCCGCTCGGCCTCGGGGCCGGCGGCCAGAAGTACAACTGCAACGCCGACGAAGCCGCCAGCGCCGTCGCCCGCGCCCTGGAGGCCGAAAAGTTAGTCAACGTCTCCGACACGCACGGCATCCGGCGCAAGGCCGACGACCCGGAAAGTCTCCTGTCGCACCTCTCGGAGCCGGAGGCCGAACGCCTGCTGGCCCAGGGCGTCATTTCGGGCGGCATGATCCCGAAGGTCCGCACGATGCTCGAGGCCCTCAAGGGCGGCGTCAAGAAGGCCCACATCGTCTCGGGGCGCGTGCCGCACGCGCTGCTCCTGGAAATCTACACCGACAAGGGCGTCGGCACGGAGATCGTGCCGTAGCCGACCCCCTTCGACCGGCCAAAGGAGGACGGCCCATGAAGCGCTGGCAGATTTTGGCGGGCCTGGGCCTCGTGGCCCTCTCGGCCTCCCTCTACTGGGTCCACTATCTTCTCTTCCGCGACGCCCACCACATCTGGATCTACCTGCTGGGCGACGTCGCCTTCCTCCCCGTCGAGGTCCTCCTGGTGACCCTCATCCTGCACAACCTCCTGGAGCACCGTGCGAAGCGATCGCGGCTGCACAAACTGAACATGGTCGTCGGGGCGTTCTTCGGCGAAGTGGGGACCGAACTGGCCGAGCGCCTCGCCGCCTTCGACGCCGACCGCGGTGCCTTGGGGGCGGACCTGGCGTCGGCCGGCGAGTGGCCCGAGCGCCGCTTCGCCTCGACCGCCCGGCGCCTCCGCGACGCCCCGCGCGCTCTCCAGACCCCGCGCGGCGACCTGGCGGGCCTGCGGGCCTTCCTCGTCGCCAAGCGGCCGTTTCTCCTTGCGCTCCTCGAAAACCCCAATCTCCTGGAACACGAGGCGTTCACCGACATGCTCTGGGCCGTCTTCCATCTGACGGAGGAACTCGCGCGGCGGCGCGACCTCGAGGCAGGGCCGGACTCGGACCGCGAACACCTCGCCGGCGACATCCGGCGGGCGTACGGCCGGGTCCTCGCCGAGTGGCTCCTGTACTTGGCGCACCTGAAACGCGACTACCCGTACCTCTTTAGCCTGGCCGTCCGCACGAACCCGTTTGACCCGCAGGCGCGGGTCGAGGTCGCTTAGGCATGTTCATCTTCGGCCTGATTGCGAGCGTGGCCGACCGCGAGAAGGTCCTCGCCCAAGGCATCGCGCGCGGGTGCCTGAAGTGCCTTCGCACGACGCCGCACGTCCTCGTGGAGGAACGCCGGCAACTCTCGATCTTCTTTCTGCCGGTCTGGCGCTGGAACCGGCGGTTCTATCTCGTCTGCGGCGGCTGCGGCCACCCGGAACCCGTCCCGCGCGAGGACGCCGCCGCCCTCCGCCGCGGCGAATAACCCGCCCGCGCGGACCGTACGAGATAGGGGAAAACAATGGCAAACACATCACCGGAGCCTGACGACATCCTCCGCATGCGTCCCGGGGGCGAAGGCCGCGCCGGAACTGCGCAGTTGTTGCGCGCCGGTCTCGGCCTCCTTCGGCAACACGGACTGCGGGCGTGGCTTATAGCCGTCCTAACACTGGCGATTCTTTTTGTGATCGCGCAATTATTTTTTATTTGCTTCGTCATCACCCTCAGCCCCACTTTTGGCTTGTGGCAGTGGTACATCGCTGTTATCGCAAACGTCATTTCCCGGGCACCCTTTCTCGCCGCCTTCGCGTACGCGCTGCTTCTGCTTTTACAGCACCGCCGCGCGGGCGCAGAAACCTTGTTCAGCCCCTTCCGCAGCGCCGCGCTCTGGGCGAATACCATGATTGCCGGCAGCGCGGCGCTCTTGGTGCATTGGCTGGTTCCGTGGCTTGGGCGACGGATTCCCTGGACTGAACTGCAATCCGGCCTGGTGGATGAAAACTCGCTCCTGACCAAGGCCTTCCGCCTCATCCCGGTTCCTGAATGGCTCATCCACAGGCTACCACACTGGATCGGCATCCTGCTGGCCATACCCCTCGCCTGGTCGGCCCTGAACGTCCTCGTCCTCGGAGACTCCGGCGTCCGGGCGATCGCGCGAAGCGCGCGTCTGTCGCTCCGCCATTGGCGACTTGCCGCCCTGTACCTGGCGGCCGCCGTTTTGCTTCCCCTGGCCGATTGGGTTTGTGTCCCGCTCGCGGACCTTGCCCTCCTCAACAAAGGCATCGCGCAAGACCTGATCTTCGGTCTCTATGGTCTCTGCAATCTTCTCGTTTCGAGCGTGATATTGCTGCTCGAAAGCCTCGTCCTGGTTCTCATCTACCGCGAGTTCGTCTGGCGGGAGCGGGAGGCGGGCCAGACATCGGCCGCCCTTCTCGGTTGACACGGAGGCCGCCGCGGGGCAGAATAGGCGGCCCGGGCGCGTTTGGGCGCGCCGGCACGGAAACCCTCAGGAAGGAGTCAGCGATGAACGGCAGCGCGATGGTTCTGGTGCGGGTCGGTTGTCTCGGGGCGATTCTCTGGGCGAGCGTTGCCTTCGCCGGCGAGCCAGCCGGTCCCGAGCCACGCATCACCATCGACGCCGCGAAAACCGGCGAGCCGATCTCGAAGTACATCTACGGCCAATTCATCGAGCACCTGGGCCGGTGCATCTACGGCGGCATCTGGGCCGAGATGCTCGAAGACCGCAAGTTCTGGTTCCCCGTCACGTCCCAGTACGACCCGTACCGCGGGAAGACGCCCGGGCCCGGCGCGCTCTTCCCCGTGGTGGCCGCCTCGCCGTGGGAAGTCCTGGGCCCGCCCGACTCGGTCCGCATGGTGAAGGAAGACGCCTTCGTGGGCGAACACACGCCCCAGGTCGCACCGGGCAGCGGCATCCGCCAGAACGAACTGGGCCTCGTCAAGGGCAAGGAGTACGTCGGGTACGTGTGGCTCAAAGGTGCCGGGGGCGCCGCCAAGGTTGAGGTGTCGCTTGAGTGGGGCGACGGGGCGGACCAGGCGGCGCGGGCGACGTTCGGGGCCGGGCCGGACCGCTACGAGAAGCGCGCGTTCCGCTTCGCCGCCGGGGCCGACACGGACCACGGGCGGCTCGCGGTCCGCGTGGCGGGCCCGGGCGCGTGCTTCGTCGGCACGGCGTCGCTCATGCCGGCCGACAACGTCCAGGGCATGCGGGCCGACACCCTCGCCGTACTCAAGGAACTCGACGCACCCGTGTACCGCTGGCCGGGCGGCAACTTCGTGAGCGGGTACAACTGGAAGGACGGCATCGGCGACCGGGACCGCCGCCCGCCCCGCAAAAACCCCGCCTGGACGGGCGTCGAGCACAACGACTTCGGCCTCGATGAGTTCATGGTCTTCTGCCGGCTCCTGGGGACCGAGCCGTACATTGCCGTCAACAGCGGCAGGGGCGATGCCCAGAGCGCCGTCGAGGAACTCCAGTACGCCAACGGCGGCGCCGACACGCCCATGGGAAAACTGCGGGTGGCCAACGGCCACGCGGAACCGTACGGCGTCAAGTGGTGGGGCATCGGGAACGAGATGTACGGGGGCTGGCAACTCGGTCACATGCCGCTCGAGGAGTACGTCAAGAAACACAACCAATTTGCCGAGGCGATGCGGGCCGGGAACCCTTCCATCCGCCTCGTCGCCGTGGGGGCCGTCGGCCCGTGGAGCGAGGCCATGATGCGCCAGTGCGCCGACCACATGGACCTCGTGAGCGAACACTTCTACGTCCAGAAGAAACCGGACCTCGCGGCCCACGTCCGCCAGTGCCCCGACAGCGTCCGGCGCATCGCCGACGCCCACCGCCGATACCGCCGCGAACTGGAGTCGCTCAAGGGCAAGGACATCCGCATCGCCCTGGACGAGTGGAACCACTGGTACGGCCCGCACGTCTTCGGCGAACTCGGCACGCGGTACTTCCTGAAGGACGCCCTGGGCATCGCGGCCGGACTGCATGAGTTCGCCCGCAACAGCGAGATGTTCTTCATGGCCAACTACGCCCAGACCGTGAACGTCATCGGCTGCATCAAGACCACGAAGACCGCCGCCGCGTTCGACACGACGGGCCTCGTGCTGGCGCTCTACCGCAAGCACTTCGGCACGCTGCCGGTGGCAGCGACGGCCACGGCGCCTCTCGACGCCGCCGCTGCCTTCAGCGAGGACCGAAAGACCCTGACCCTCGCCGTCGTCAACGCCTCAACAGAGAAGGCCGACGTCGCGCTCGATGTCCAGGGCGTCGGGCTCACGGGCGCCGGCCGGCGATGGGAGATCACGGGTCCCGGCCCCGACGCCTACAACGAGCCAGGCAAGCCCCCCAGTGTGACGGTGAACGAATCGGCCGTGCGCGGCATCACGGACAGGATTTCGGTCGCGCCGGCAAGCGTGACGCTCCTCGCGCTCGAGGTCAAATAGGCCACTCGCGCACGCGCTTGACCCGCCGCCGCGAAAGGCGTAATCTCCCTGCGCTGCCCAGGCGAAGGGGATGCGCGATGGCAAAGACGATCCGGATCGGGGTCCTGCTTTCCGGCAGCGGACGGACGCTCGAAAACATCCTGAACCACATCCAGGACGGCAGCCTCAAGGGCCTGGCCGAGGTCGCCTTGACAATCGCTTCGCGCCCCGGCATCCGGGGCATTGAAATCGCCGAGGCCGCCGGCGTCCCCGCCCATGTCATTCGCCGCAATCCCGGCGCGCCGGGATCCGTCCAGGCGTACTCCGACGCCATGGTCGCCCGCCTGGACGAGCAAAAAGTCAACCTGGTTTGCATGGCCGGGTTCCTCTCGTACTGGGTCATCCCTGAGCGGTACCTGGGGCGCGTGATGAACATTCACCCCGCGCTGCTGCCGGCGTTCGGCGGCGAGGGGATGTACGGCCACCACGTGCACGAGGCGGTCCTGGCGCGCGGCTGCAAAGTGAGCGGGTGCACGGTCCACTTCGTCAACAACACGTACGACGACGGGCCGATCATCCTCCAGCGGCCTGTGCCCACGTATGCCGAGGACACGCCCGACACGCTGGCGGCACGGGTCTTTGAGCAGGAATGCATCGCGTACCCGGAAGCGATCCGCCTCTTTGCCGAGGGACGCCTGCGCATCGAAGGCCGCAAGGTCCACATTATTGATGATCCCGCATACGGGCTCGGCACCACCGACCGCCGCAAGCCGACTTGAGGGCCGTCCCATGGCCGCTTCCCGCAGTGCACTCCACACTCCGCACTCCGCATTCCGCACTGAGGAGGTTTCCTGGCCGGCGGACGTCGAGGCGCTGTTCGCGCGGCTCGCACGCCGGCGCGGATGCGTCTGGCTCGACAGCGCCGGCGGGCCGGCGGGCCTGGCGCGCTGGAGCGTCCTCGCGTCCGAGCCCTCTGCCGTGCTCGTCCATCAGGGCGGCGTGTCGCGCTTCGTCGCCCCCGACGGCCGGGCGCTCCTCGAGCCGCGCGAGAATCCTTTCGACGCGCTGCGGGCCGCCCTCGCCCTTCGAGAGCCTCAGGGCGACCCCGAGCAAGGCCGAGGGGTCGCGGCCGCACGGCTTGAAAGCGCCGCGCTCCCATTCGGCCCAGGTTTCTACGGCTACCTCGCCTACGACCTCGGGCCATACGTCGAGCCGACCGCGCCCCTCTCGCCAACTCGCGACATCGCGCTGCCTGACCTCTGGTTCGGCTACTACGAGACGGTCCTGGTGCTGAACCACGCGGAGCGCCGGGCCGTGCTCGTCGGGGCCGACGGGCCGCCCGCCGCCGGCCACGGCACGGCCTGTGGCCGTGCCAGGGAGGCGCTCGGTGCGGCGCTGGCCGCGGCCGGCGGGCCCGCTCCCGGCGCGCCGGGACTCGATGCGGCCCGGCCGGCGCGCGAGGCCTCCTGCAACTTCACGCGCGAAGGTTACCTCAGGGCCGTCGCGCGGGCCCGCGAGTACATCGCGGCCGGCGACATCTTCCAGGTGAACTTGAGCCGGCGCTTCACCGTGCCCCTGGAGCAGAACGCCCCAGGACCGGACCTTCGCCCGGCGAGCCTGTACCGGCGCCTTCGGCGCGCCAACCCGGCGCCCTACGCGGCATACGTGGGTCTCGGCGCCGGGCGGGCGGTGCTCTCCTCGAGCCCCGAACTCTTCCTCGACCTTGCCGCCGGGCGCGTCGTCACGCGGCCCATCAAGGGCACGCGCCCGCGCCGCGCCGGCGAGGCCGAATCGTCGGACTTCAACCGCCGCGAGCGCGACAACCTCCTCCGGTCCGAAAAGGATAAGGCCGAACTCGTGATGATTACGGACCTGGAGCGGAACGACCTCGGCCGCGTCTGCGATTACGGCAGCGTCCGCGTCACCAATCCGCGCGCGGTCGAGGCCTACGAGGCCGTGTACCACACCGTGGCGACCGTCGAGGGGCGGCTGCACGAGGGGCTGGACGTCGTGGACCTTCTCAGGGCGACGTTCCCGGGCGGCTCCATCACGGGGGCCCCGAAGGTCCGCGCGATGCAGATCATCGCCGAAATCGAGCCGACGCGCCGCAGCGTCTATACCGGCGCGGTCGGATACCTCGCGCCGCCGTCCGGCGCCGAGCCCGCCGGAAGATGCGTTCTTAACATCGCTATCCGGACGCTGCTCGTGGCGGGCCAAGCGGTCCATCTTCAGGCGGGAGGCGGCATCGTCGCCGATTCGGACCCGGCGGCCGAGTTCGATGAAACGAGCGACAAGGCCCGCGCAATGCTGGCCGCCCTGGGCCTTGCGCCGTAAGAAAACGAACGAATCATGAATATCGAAGCCGGCTTCGTCCCGGCGCGCCGGGACTACGCCGGGCCAAGCACCGAACCGCAGAAGGAAGAAGGGAACGGCCAAACGACCGGCTGAAGCCAACGGTTACGTGCCAATGAGTAAAAACGAATTCGTTTATGTCTCCGGCGATTTTGTGCCGCGAAAGGAGGCGAGAATCTCCGCCCTCGATGCCGGCGTTCTGCTCGGCGCCGGGCTCTTCGAGACCCTGCGGACCTACGCGGGGAAGCCGTTCCGCCTGGGGGCGCACCTCGCGCGCCTGCGGGCGAGCGGAGAATTCTTCCGCATCTTCATCCGCGAGTCGGACTCCCAAGTCGCCGAGGCGGTCGCACGCCTGGTGAAAGCGAACGGCCTGGCCGACGCGCGGGTGCGCCTGACGGCCACGCGCGGGCCCCTCGCCGACGCCGTCGACGACGACGAGGCCCCGCCCGCCACGCTCATCATCACCGCCGGCCCCATGACGCCCTACCCGGCCGAACTCTACGAGAAGGGCGCCACCGTCGTCGTCTCCGACATCCGCATCAGCGCGGACGACCCGACCGTCTATCACAAGACGACCGGGTACCTGAGGAACCTCCTGGCCCTGCGCGACGCGCACCGCGCGCGAGCGACCGAGGCCCTGATCTTCAACACCAAGGGGCGCCTGGCCGAAGGCTCGCTCTCGAACGTCTTCATTGTGTCGGAGGGGCGGCTCCTGACGCCGACTGTGGAGGAGGGGCTCCTGGCGGGCATCACGCGGGCGGCCGTGTTGGAACTCGCGGCGGAGGCGGGCGTCCCGGCCGAGCAGAAGCCCCTTTCGGCCCGCGCGGTGCTCGACGCCGACGAAATGTTCCTCACGAACTCCATCATGGAGTTGCTGCCGGTCGGCCGGGTGGAACGAAAGGAAATCGGGGACGGCCGGCCGGGCCCCGTCACGAAGCAACTCGCCTCTGCCTACCGCGCCCTCGTCATCCGCGAAGCGGGGCAGTGAGAGCCCCCGCAGGCGGCTCGAAGAACTACACCTGAATGTCCGCCTCGCGCGACAGGTCGGCCTTGTGGGCCGCCAGGAGGGGACGGATATCGGCGGCGAGGAACTCTTCCACTTGCTCCGGCGCGCGGCCGACGAATCGCGCGGGGTCGAGTTCGGCGTCGATGTCCACCTTGGCGAACGCCTTGTCGGCTTTCAGGCGTGCCAGGAGGTCGTTTTCGCCGCCTTCGAGTTTGACGCGTTTCGCGGCCTCGTGGCTGTGCTGGCGGATTTTCTCATGCAGGGCCTGGCGGTCGCCGCCCGCCTTCACCGCAGCCATCAGGATGTTCTCGGTGGCCATGAACGGCAGTTCCTCGGCGACGTGTTTCGCGCACATCTTCGGATAGACCACGAGCCCCGCCGCGATGTTCTGGTAGAGCCGCAGGACTGCGTCGGCGCCCAGGAACGCCTCCGCGAGGACGATCCGGCGCGCCGCCGAATCGTCGAGCGTCCGTTCGAGCCACTGTTCGGCGGCGGTGGCTGCGGCCGCCGGCACGAGCGCCATCACGACGCGCGCCAGGCCGGTCATCCGCTCGGCCCGCATGGGGTTGCGCTTGTAGGCCATCGCGCTCGAGCCGACCTGTTTCTCCTCGAACGGTTCCTCGAGTTCCTTGCGGTTCGCCAGGAGCCTCAGGTCGTTCGCAAACTTGTGCGCGCTCTGGGCCAGCCCCGAGAGGACCGCGAGCACCTGGTAATCCACCTTGCGGCTGTACGTCTGGCCGGTGACGGGATAGACGCCGCCGAAGCCCATCTTCTCGGCCACCAGGCGGTCCAGGCGCTTCACCTTCTCGTGGTCGCCGTCGAACAGGCGCAGGAACGACGCCTGGGTCCCGGTGGTCCCCTTGACGCCGCGGAACCGCAACTCGCCGAGCGCGTGCTCGAGCGCCCGGTAGTCCATCAGCAGGTCGTAGAGCCAGAGGCAGGCGCGCTTGCCGACGGTCGTCAACTGGGCCGGCTGGTAATGCGTGAAGCCGAGCGTCGCGAGGTGCGCGTGCTCGGCGGCAAAGCCGGCCAGGCGGTCCATCACCGCCAGCAGCCGGCCCCGCAGGAGCCCCAGACCCTCGCGCAGGATCACGAGGTCCGCGTTGTCGCCGACGAAGCAACTGGTGGCCCCGAGGTGGATGATGGGGCCCGCCTTGGGGCATTGCTCGGCAAAGGCGCGGACGTGGGCCATCACATCGTGCCGCAACTCGCGCTCGAGTTCTTCGGCCCGCTCGAAATCCACGTCGTCGGTATGGCGGCGCATCTCAGCAATCTGTTGGTCGGTGATTCCCAGGCCGAGCTCCTTCTCGGCCTCGGCCAGGGCGATCCAGAGCCGCCGCCACGTCCGGATCTTCCGGGCCGGGCTCCACAGGGCCGCCATCTGGGGCCCCGCGTAGCGCGTCACCAGGGGCGAATCGTATACGTCGTGGCCTTCCCGGCGCTCTGGCATGGTCTCTCCTCGCCTGTGTCGCCGACCCTATGGTAGTCTCTCCCGGCCGGGTGCAAAAGGATAAATGCGCCGGTTCGGCGCGCGGGGCGGAGGACCAAAAAGGGTCCGACCCGTCCCGGGCGGGACGGGTCGGCGTGTGTGTGTCAGGAGCGTGCCGCTCGCGCGGCAGGCGTGACACGGGTGCGCTGTCAGATGATGATGTCGGTGGCCTGCTCGATCGCGCGGACCGCGCTCGGCAGGTTGTACGGTTTCTCCAGGTACCCGTCGAATCCATCGCCAATCGCTTGCCGGCCGCCGGTCCCTCGGTCCGGTGTCACGGCAACGACGCGCGTAGCCACCAGTTCCGGGTCGCCCCGCAGCGCTTGCCGCGTGTCCCTCGCGTCGAGTCCGGGCAAGGTGAGGTCAAGCAGGATGACATGCGGCCTGAATTCGCGCGCCAGGAGGCCCGCCTCAAAGGTGCCGGTGGCGACCTGCACGTCGTAGCCGAAACCTCGCTTCAGCCCATGGCGCAGGGCGTCCGCAAACTCGTAGTCGGGATCGACGATCAAGACACGCACCACGGCCCCGTCGAGACCTCGAAGGGGAATACCGTGCGCGCGCATGAACCGCACGAGCGACTCTCTGGGGAT
>Ga0315288_10001358_pt1 | contig 31596 bp, 29 predicted proteins | sample YL17G11_20_MG_FD_203454 | JGI IMG/M metagenome (GOLD analysis project Ga0315288, IMG submission 203454) | Sediment microbial communities from Yellowstone Lake, YNP, Wyoming, USA - YL17G11_20 | ecosystem: Environmental > Aquatic > Freshwater > Lake > Sediment | place: USA: Wyoming | collected...
GGCGGCGACAACGCCGATGTGCCCGATGGCTATGTCCCGGACTCCGCTTCGGACAGCGGGCCACAACTCGCTCCGGCCAACATCCAGTCGCTCAGCCTGAAGACGGAAAGCTTGGATCAGAAACTGTCATCCCTGATCACATTCTATGAAAATCAGGCCGTGCGACTGGCCAGCATGCCCACCGTTTGGCCGACGCGGGGATATGTTTCGTCCAATTTCGGCATGAGGGATGATCCCTTCACCGGGACACGGCAGTTTCATCCTGGAATCGATATTTCCACCGATGCCGGGACGCCCGTTATGGCTCCGGCGGACGGCGTCGTTCTTCGGACAGCTCAGGAGGGGAACAGCGGGAGGATTATTGTCATCAGCCACGGCTATGGAATCACCACCGCCTACCTCCACTTGAATAAATTCCTTGTCAGGCCCGGCCAGAAGGTCAAGCGGTGGGATGTCATCGGCGAAGTCGGCCGGACGGGAAGGGCGAACGGCCCCAATCTCCATTATGAAGTCCGGATCAACAACAAGGCCGTGAACCCCCGCGAATACATCCTGGAAGAATAACTCTCCCCGCCGCGGCTCTCATTCAAAATTATCGCCGGGCTTGAGTTTCATGCCCAAGGATAACGCGTAGGCGTCCATCTCCTTCTTGTTTTCTCTCTGCAGACGTTCGGCCCGATAAACGCTCCCCCGGCCGCAGGCGACCTCGACGCCGTCCTTTGCGACCGAAATGATCTCTCCTGGCCGGCGGGCCGAATCCGTCCGCTCCAGGCGCCGGCCCATGAGGATCTTGATGCGCTGGCCCTGGATGAACGTGTAAGCGCCCGGCCGGCGGGAAAAGGCGCGGACCCTGCGGTCGATTTGGGATGCGTCGGCGGTCCAATCGACGAGGGCTTGCTCCTTTTCAATCTTGGGCGCGTAAGTCGCTTGGGAGTTATCCTGGGGCTGCGGCTTGATCGTCTCGATCCGCGAGAGCGTCTGCAAGAGAAGATCCGCGCCCAGCCCGGCCAGCCTTTCCTCGAGCTCGAAAGCCGTTTCTCCTGGAAGGATCTCGGTCTCTTCCCTGGCCACAATGCCGCCCTCATCCATCTTTTCGTTGAGCTCGAAAATGGTGACCCCCGTCTTCGTTTCGCCGTTGAGGAGGGCCCACTGGACGGGAGAGGCACCCCGGTATTTGGGCAGCAGCGAGAAATGGACATTGAGAGAATGAAACCGCGGCAGATAGATGATCGGGCCGGGCATGATCTGTCCATAGGCGACGACGACTTGGACGTCGGGATTGATCTGTTTCAGGACATCCAGGATGGTCTCATCCCTTCTGATCTTGGCCGGCTGGAGGATCGGGATGCCGCGGCGAAGTGCGAATTCCTTGACCGGCGGCGGCGTCAGGGGTTTTCCCCGGCCCGCGGGCCTGTCGGGCTGGCTGATGACCAGGGGGATGCTGTGCCCGGCGTCCAAAATTTTTTCCAGGGAAGGCAGTGCGGCCCCGGGGCTCCCGAAAAAAACGACCTTCATGAGAGTTCGCCCTTTTCCAAACGTTTCAGCATCCTCTTCTTGATCAGGGCCTTCTTGAGGGGGGAGAGGTGGTCGATGAAGAACAGACCGTTGAGGTGGTCGAGTTCGTGGCAGAAAACACGGGCCATGGTGTCCCGGGCTTCGAAAAATTCTTCATTTCCATCGAGGCCGATGCCCTTGACCGCCACCCGGGCCGGCCGGGTCACTTGCTCGCGGACGTCCGGGACCGAGAGGCAACCTTCCTCTTCCCTGATCTCGCCCTCGGCCTCGGTGATCTCGGGGTTGATGAGCACGATGATCTCTTCGGGATTCTCGCCGATGGTCAGGTCGACGGTGATAAGACGCCGGCTCACGTTGACCTGGGGCGCGGCCAGCCCGACGCCCGGCGCGGCGTGCATGGTGTCGATCATGTCCCGGGCCAACCGGACGATTTCTTCGTCGATATTTATGACCGGCTCGGCGCGTCGGGCGAGGATCGGGTGACCTATTTTGAGGATGGGAAGGATAGCCATGGTCTTGAATTCATATTTTAGAGGATTCCGTATTTTTCTTCAAATGGCCAGACCGACCGCGACCGGGTGGATTCGCTCCCTGTCCGGATTTCAGTAAAAAAAGGGGACGGCGCTGGGCCATCCCCCTGGCGGATCAAAAAATCAAATTACGGCCGAGGGCGGAGGCGGTTCGTCGGCCGCGCCGGCATTCTTCAGCGGAACGGCGATGAGATAATAGGCCATGATAAGTAAGGCCACCAGTCCCCCGATGTAGAGATCCAATCCGCCGAAATAGTTTGGCCCCTTGAAGATCGTCGGGATGTCGAACTTGATGACATTCTGCAGGAAGAAAAATTTCCAGGCGGCCCGCAGGAGCCCAGTGAGCCCTTCGCCCGCGATCAACCCGGCGGCGAGCAGGATGCCGACGTTTTCCACCCGGGCCTTCTGGGCGGAGTTCAATTTCCTCCTGGTGATGAACCGGTCCACGATGCCCTTGATCATGCCGCCGACGAAGATGGCGAACGTGGTTTCGAGCGGCAGATACATGCCGACGGCCACGAGCATGGGCGAGCGGACCTGGACCAGGATGAACGCGAAGCCCATGAACATTCCGACGATGACCAACGGCCAGGCCATTTCTCCGCCGACGATTCCCCGGGCGAGGGCCGCCATCAGGCCGGCCTGGGGCGCCGTGAGTTCTCTGCTCCCGAAGGTGAAAGCGCCGTGAAGGACCAGCAGGGGAAAATAGAGGACCATGGACGCGAGGAGAATTCCGAAGATATTGCCCACCTGCATCTTCCAGGGCGTACCGCCCAGGATGTGCCCGACCTTGAGGTCCTGGAGCATTTCGCCGGCGACGGCCGATGATACGCACACCACCGTAGCCACTCCAAGAACTGCGGCCACGCCGCTGGTGCCGGAGGCCCCCACGACGACCATCAGGAGTGCGGCGATGATTAGCGTCGAGAGCGTCAGGCCGGAGATCGGGTTATTGGAGGAGCCGATGGTTCCGACCAGGTTCCCGGACACGGCGGCGAAGAAAAAGCCGGCCAGGGCCATGACCGCGGCCGCCAGGATGGCCGGCGCGAGCGAGCCGGCGAATATTTTATAAACAAAAACCATCATGACGACGGTGACGGCCAATCCGCCGAGGACGAGCTTGATGTTAAGGTCTTTCTCGATGCGGGAAACGACGCCGGTCTGGCTGGATGCTTTTTTAACGTCTCCCAGGGACCTTTTCATGCCGGTGGCGAGGTTTTTTCTCATCCGGAAGAGCGTGTAACCCGCGCCGACCAACATGCCGCCGACGGCGATCGGCCGGATGATGAATTTCCAGACGTTGGTGACCACGTCGGTCCAGCCGACGTCGGCCATGGCGACACCTGCCCCGTAGAATTTTTCGACGAGCTGCGGCCCGAGGAAATACATAAGCAGGGGAGCGAAAAGCCCCCAGGCGAGCAAGCCGCCGGCGAAGTTGAGCGAAGCCAAGCGAGGTCCGATGATGTACCCGACACCGATGAAGGCCGGATAAATTCCGGGGCCAGCGACGGACACAGTTCCGCCCGAGTCGACTTTGGGCGAGTCCTGGGCCGCTCCCAGGCGGACGAAGCTGGCACCGATTTTCCCGACCTTGATGATGAATTCCTTGGTGGCGGAGTAAATCTGGACCACTCCGAGGGAATAAACCAGGGTGCCCACGCCCATGGCCTGGAAAAGGAATTTGGCGCCGGCGCTGCCCTTCTGACCCGCCTTATGGATTTCGGAGGCGGCTACGGATTCGGGAAAGCCGAGGTCGGGGTCGGTGACCATGACCCTCCGCAGGAAGGTCACGAACAGGATTCCCAGGAGCCCTCCGACGAACATCAGGGCCGTGGATTTGATGTAGGCGTCGAACGAGTTGAACTTCAGCCAGGCGCCGGATATCAGGAACGCCGGGATGGTGAAAATTGCGCCCGCGGCCACGGATTCGCCGATCGAGCCGACGGTCCGGGCGAAGTTTTCCTCAAGGATTGATCCTTTCATCAGCTTGAGAACGGCCATACCGATGACCGCCGCCGGGTAGGTGGCGGCGATGGTCATGCCGGCCCGAAGCCCCAGGTAAGCGTTCGCGGCCCCGAGGACGACGCACATCACCAGCCCCAGGATCAGGGCTTTGAATGTGAACTCCCTCATTTCGGTCTTTTCAGGCACAAATGGTTGATGACTCATCCCTCACTCCTTTCTTTGAATGGTTGCTTCTATGTATATTGAAGTCGTCCGTCAAAGTCAAGATGCGCCCCCTGATAAGATTTTTGTTCCCATCCGACTAAATTTACTGTAAAATAACGTCTACGGAAAAAAGACCATGAGCGTCATCAGCTGGTTCAAAAAGAGACTGTTTTGCGACCTGGCCATCGACCTGGGGACGGCCAACACCCTGGTTTACCTCAAGGGCAAGGGGATCATCGTCCAGGAGCCGTCCATCGTCGTCGTCAACAACCAGTCGGGGAAAGTCGAGGCCGTGGGCTGCCGGGCCAAGGAGATGCTGGGCAAGACGCCGGCCTCGGTCACGGCCATCAAGCCCATGCGGGACGGCGTCATCGCCGATTTCGAGATCGCCGAGAAGATGCTCGACTATTTCATCAAGAAGGCGACCAATAACCGCGGCTTTCTCATCCGCCCCCGGATCGTCATCGGCATCCCCACCGGGATCACCCAGGTCGAGCGCCGCGCCGTCAAGGACGTGGCCATGCGTTCCAAGGCCTCCGAGGTCTATCTCGTCGAACAGCCCATGTCCGCGGCGATCGGGGCCGACCTTCCCATTTCCGAGCCGGCCGGAAACATGATCGTCGACGTCGGCGGCGGGACGACGGACATCGCCGTCATCTCCCTCAACGGCATCGTCTTCAACCATTCCATCCGCGTCGCCGGCAACGAAATGGACGATCAGATCATCCAGTATCTCAAGAAAAAATATAACCTCCTCATCGGCGAGCGGAGCGCGGAGCTGGTCAAGATGACCATCGGCTCGGCCTATCCGCTGGACGAGCCGCTGACCATGGAGATCAAAGGCCGTGACCTGAGGGAGGGAATTCCCAAGACCATCGTCATCGACGACCAAGAGATCCGAGAAGCGCTGGAAGATGTCGTGGCGGCCATCGTCAACGCCGTCCGCATCGCCCTGGAGAAAACGCCGCCCGAGCTGTCCGCCGACATCATCGACCGCGGCATCATTCTGACCGGCGGAGGAGCGCTCCTCAAAAACCTGGATAAGCGGCTGCGGGAGGAGACGCAGCTGCCCGTCTTCATCACCGAGGACCCGCTGACTTCGGTCGTCCTGGGCGCGGGCCGGATGCTGGATGATCTGGAACTGCTGAAGAAAGTATCCTTGGCTTAATCACTGAATCTTCAGGGATTCTGATGCCTCTTTTCCAGAAAGATCGCAAGTATTTTCTCCTTTTAGCCGGCCTGGTCGTCGTCCATCTTACCTTGATCTCGATCCAGGTACCGCTCGGCGGCCGGACGTCGCTTTTCGAGAAAACCCTGTTTTCCGTGCTGACGCCCTTCGGCCGGGCTGCGTCCTCAATCTCCCGCTCCCTCTCGAGCTTCTGGAATAATTATTTCTACCTGCGCCAGGTCCAGCGGCAGAACCGGCAGATGCGCGACGAGCTGTTCACCCTGCGCCAGGAAAATAACCTCCTCCGCAACCTGACGGAGAAGATGAGGGGCGAGTTGGCGATCCGCGGCGAGATTTCCCCCTATTTCCAGTCTTTTGCCGTGGCCTCGGTCATCTGGCTGGACCTCGGCAACGTCAACCGTTCCATCATCATCAACCGGGGTCAGAGCGACGGCATCAGGCCGGGAATGGTCGTCCTCGACTCGGTCGGCCAGGTCGTCGGCCGGGTGGTCGGACCGATCTTATCCCGGTCTTCCCGTGTCCAGCTCATCACGGACGAGCAGAGCGGGACGAGCGTTTTCACCCTGAACAGCAAGGCGGTGGGTATCCTTAAGGGAGACGGCCAGGGGCGCTGCGTGCTGGAATACATCCTGTCCACGAATCCGGACGTGGCCGAGGAGGAAGAGGTTGTGACGTCGGGATTCGACGACATGTTCCCCTCCGGCCTCAAAGTCGGCCGGATCATTTCCATCGTCAAGACCTCTTCGCTTTTTAAAAGGATCCTGGTCAGGCCGTATTTCCGATTATCCGAACTGAGGCAGGTGGCTGTGCTGACCGAGAACCTGAAGGAATTCTGATGAGGATGGAGGCGCTATGAAAAATATCCTGGAAGCCGCGGCCGGCATCCTGATCGCCGTCATCCTGACCGCTTTTTTCAGCCGCGCTTCCGCCTTCCTCGTGCCCGTGGTCAACGTTTTCTCCTGGGTGGTGATCTATTTTGCCATGGAGAAAGGCGAGCTGGCCGGAATTCTTCTCGGCACCGTCTGCGGACTTCTTCAAGATGCGTTGTCCCTGGGCGTATTCGGAGTGGCCGGGCTCTCCAAAACCCTGCTCGGCTACCTGGCTGGATTCATTTCCCGGAAGATCAACGTGGCGCCCTTCGGGCGGAACATCCTCTTCCTGTTCATCATTTCCAGCCTGGAGCTGGGGCTCTGGCTGGGGCTTATGACCTTCGTTTCCTCACGAAAACTTTTTTCCGCGGGCGGCGCCTTCCTTCTGCAACCCTTCGTTACGGCGCTCGCCGTCGGATTGATCTTCAAGCTCTCCAGGAAATGGAAACGTGAGGCTTCCTGAGACGGGCCATGAAATTCAACCGGATCTATGAGGATTATTCCCTGATATTGAAGAGGGCCCAGACCTTCCGTTTAGTCATGGTCGTCCTTTTCGCCCTTCTTGTCCTTTATTACTGGAAAGTCCAGATCCTGGACCATGACAAATACCGGAAGCAGGCCGAAGCCAATCGCATCCGGGTGGTCTCGATCCCGGCTCCCCGGGGAGCCATCCTGGACCGCAACGGCGTCATCCTGTCCGACAACGTCGCCTCCTTCAAAGCCTCGATCATCCGGGAAAACACTAAAAACCTGAACCGGTCCTTAAAGACGGTCGGCGAGCTCCTCGATGTGCCGGAAGACGTCCTTGAAAAGCGACTGGAAAAATTCGCCTCGTTTCCGGCCTTCAAGCCCGTGGTCATCAAGGATAACCTGACCATAGAAGAAGTCAGCCGGGTCGAAGCCCGGCGTTCCGAGTTTCCCGAGCTGATCGTCGAAGCCGAACCCAAGCGGTACTATCCCTTCGGCAACCTGGCGGCCCATGCCATCGGGTATCTTCAGGAACTCTCCGCGGAAGAACTCAAGGCCGAGTCGGGAAAGGGGAAAGGCCTGGGCGATCTTGTGGGCAAGACGGGATTGGAACGGGAATACCAGAACGTCCTGGTGGGAACGGACGGCAGCCTGATGGAAATCGTGGACAACTTGGGCCGCAGGCAAAACGAATACGGCAGGGTGGATCCTATCCAGGGGAACGCTCTCAAAACCACCCTGGATTTCGAGATTCAGATGAAAGCCCGGGAGCTTCTCGAAGGAAGGGAAGGGGCGGTCGTCGTCCTTGACCCCCGGTCCGGAGAGATCCTGGCACTGGCCTCTTATCCGACTTTTGACCCGAACAAATTCATCTCCCGCTTCACGCCCGAGGAATGGCTGAGCCTCGTCAACCGGGCCGACCACCCCCTGGAAAACCGGGCCATCCGGGGGCTCTATTCGCCCGGCTCCATTTTCAAGGTCGCCATGGCCGTGGCCGGCCTGGACTCCGGAGTGATCGAACCGGAAACGACACAATATTGTGCGGGGAGGGCCTTTTTTTATAACCGGCCATTCCACTGCTGGTTCGAGGGCGGGCACGGCCTGGTCAACCTGCCCAACAGCATTCGTTACTCATGCAATGTTTATTTTTACCACCTTGCCCAGAAAATGGGGATCGACCGCATCTCCAAATACGGTGAGATACTGGGATACGGCCAGAAAACCGGCGTGGACCTTCCCGGCGAGAAGGAAGGGCTGGTTCCCAGCCAGGAATGGAGCAAGACAACCCGCGGGACCAACTGGTATGCGGGAGAAACCCTGTCCGTCGGGATCGGACAAGGTCCCCTGCAAACAACTCCGCTCCAGGTGGCGGCCCATGTGGCCTTGGTGGCCAATCGCGGCCGGAAAATCAGGCCCCATTTTCTCTTGCCGTCCGTCGCGGATGCCAAAGTCGCGAGGCTGTCCGGAGACGCACAGAGCAAGGAGCGGGTCCGGATCCCGGAAAACGTCTTCAATGAGGTGATCGAAGGGATGTGGCGGTCGGTCAACCAGGAAGGAACCGGCCAGGGCGCCAGGATCGACGGGTTTGATATCTGCGGCAAGACGGGCTCGACCCAGCTTATCAGCCGGGAAAGCGCCGAGAAACTGGGGATATCAATCAAAGCCCATTCCTGGTTTTCCGGGTTCGCGCCGCGCGAGAAGCCCCAGGTCGTGGTCACGGTCCTGGTGGAGTTCGGAGGCATGGGCGGGGCCACAGCCGCTCCGATCGCGCGGGAGCTTTTTGACGTCTTCAGGAAAAAGTATGCTCGATAGAAAGCTCCTCCGGGACATCGATTGGACTCTGCTAGGCCTTCTGCTCCTCAATTCCCTGATCGGGGTCATCTTCGTCTACAGCGCGTCCCATCATCAGCCGGGGAATTACTGTCTCCGCCAGATTGTTTTTGTGTTGGTCGGTTTCGTGGCGCTGGCCGTTCTCATGGCAGTTGATTACAAGACCCTGTTGACCTATTCGCTGACCTTTTACATCATCCTCTCCGCTGTTCTTTTCGGTATGCTCCTTTTCAGCCGGCTGGTCGCAGGGACCAAGAGCTGGATCAAGATGCCCTATTTCCAGGTTCAGCCCTCGGAACTGATGAAGATCGTTCTTATCCTCCTCCTGGCTCAATATTTTTCGGAATATAAGAAGAGCGAGCTTACCCTCAGCGCGGTCCTGACCGGCTCCGCGCTCGTCGGCCTGCCCTTTATCCTCACCGCCCTGCAGCCGGACATGGGCACAGCCATCCTATTTTTCCCGGTCCTTTTCGCCGCGCTCACATTGGGAGGTTTGAAGAAGAAAGCCATGATCTGGATCACGGCCGCAGCCCTTGTCGTCGGTTTGGCCGGCTGGAATTTTTATCTCAAGGATTATCAGAAAAAGCGGCTGACCACGGTCGTCTTTCCCGCCAAAGACCTGCAGGGCGCGGGCTATCACGTCAACCAGTCCAAGATCGCCATCGGGTCGGGCGGACTCTTCGGCAATGGATTCATGAAAGGAAGCCAGAGTCAACTCAATTTCCTCCCCGCCCGGCACACGGATTTTGTGTTTTCCGTGATCGGCGAGGAGATCGGTTTCGCGGGGATCCTGGCTGTGCTGGGCGTCTATTTTCTTTTTCTATCCCGGCTCTTCCGCTCAGTCGGACAGTCGCGGGACCGGGCCGGCATCTACCTCGTTTTCATGGTGGCCGTGCTGATGACGGTTCAGGCTTTCATCAACCTCACCATGGTCATCGGCCTTTTTCCCGTGGTGGGCATCCCGCTTCCCCTGCTCAGCTACGGCGGCTCATCGCTGCTCACCAATTTCCTGGCTGTCGGGCTGGTCCTCAACGTCAAGGCAAGAAGATACGTCAATGTTTGAGAATATGAATTTATCGGCGTGGTGGGAAGAGCCGCTCCGGAGCGTCCAAAAACCCGGCCGGTATTCGGGCGGAGAATGGAATGAACGGAAGAAGGACCCGGCCCGGGTCCGGGTCAAGGTCGCTCTGGCTTTCCCCGACCTCTATGAGATCGGCATGTCCTATCTCGGCCAGAAAATCCTCTACGCCGTCCTCAACGACCTTCCCGATGTCCTGGCCGAGCGCGTCTTCGCGCCGTGGCCCGACCTGGAGAATGAGCTTCGCCGCCGCCGGCTCCCGCTTTTCTCGCTGGAAAACAAGATTCCGCTTAACGAGTTCGACGTCCTGGGATTCTCGCTTCTTTATGAGTTGAACGACACCAACATCCTGACCATCCTGGATCTGGGACGGATCCCGATTCGCGCTTCGGACCGAGACGCCTCCCATCCGCTGGTCATCGCGGGCGGGCCGGCCGCCTTCAACCCCGAGCCCACGGCCGAGATTTTTGACGCCTTCCTCATAGGGGATGGGGAAGAGGCTGTTCGGGAGATCGCCGCAAAGGTGGCCGACCTAAAAGGGAAAAAAGACAGAGGCCGGCTTCTCGGAGAGCTGTCGAAGATCGAAGGCGTTTATGTGCCCGCCCTCTACCGGACATTCCGGCCGCCGAGGTCCGGCCTCCTGGCCGTCGAGCCCGCGGACAACAATCCAGCCCGGATCCGGAAGAGAGCCTGCCTCTCCTTGAGCGAAGCGCCGTTTCCAGAAGATATCCTCGTTCCCAATATTCAGGTCATCTTTGACCGGGTGGCCTTGGAGGCGGCGCGGGGCTGTCCGCAGCGCTGCCGTTTCTGCCAGGCAACGCATATCTATGCCCCTTACCGTGTCCGGGACTCCGGGACGATCATCCGGAAAATCCTGGACAGCCTCGCGGCCACGGGCTACGAGGACGCTTCCCTGTCCGCCCTCTCCATGAGCGATTATCCCGGGCTGGACCGGACGGTCGGGGACCTGATGACCGAACTCAGCCGGCAGAAAATCTCGCTTTCTCTTTCTTCGCTGAGGCCGAAGGGCCTGTCCTCCGATGTGGCGGAAAGCATCGTCAAATTCCGGAAAACGGGATTCACCCTGGTGCCCGAGGCCGGCACAGAAAGACTGCGCCGGGTCATCAACAAGAACCTTAACGACCGGGACATTCTGGACGCGGCCGAGAACGCCTTCTCCCACGGGTGGAAGCTGCTCAAGCTCTATTTCATGGCCGGCCTCCCCACCGAGCGGGAAGATGACCTGGAGGGCATCGTCCGCCTGGTCGAGGAGATCATCCGTCTGGGGAGGTCCGTGGTCAAGGCTGCACCCCGGATCAACCTCAGCCTGTCTTCGTTCATTCCCAAGCCGCATACGCCCTTTCAGTGGGTGGCTATGGATGAAGAGGGCGTTCTCCAGGATAAACATTATCTCGTGCGCGGCCGCTTGAGGCGTTTTCCGTCGGTCAAGGTCAATATCCATCCTACGGAGCTGTCGCTTTTGGAGTGCCTCTTCTCGCGCGGCGACCGGGCACTCAACGCGGGACTCATCGAGGCCTGGAAGAGGGGAGCCCGGTTCGACAGCTGGAGGGAATTCTTCCGGTTTCCGGTCTGGAAGGAGTCCCTGGCAGCGGCGGGAATTGACGAGAAGGCATATCTCGGCGGCCTGGACCGGGAAAGCCCGCTGCCCTGGGATCACATCGACACCGGGATCAAAAAGAGCCACCTGCTCAGGGAGCTGGATAAGGCTTTGCGAGGGGAGGCGACACCGTTCTGCCCGGAGATCTCTTGCGCCGATTGTCAGGGATGCGAAGCGTGGGTGCGTCCCGGCGGGAAGTCCCTCCCCGAGGAGCGCGTCGAGATCAAAGCCCGAAGCCTTAAGCCGCTTGGAGAAGCGACCGAAAAGCCGGTCCGCTATCGGATTATTTATTCCAAATCAGACGGAGCCCGCTTCTGGTCCCACCTCGACCTCACCGGCACGATACGCAGGATCCTGCGCCGGGCCGGCATCGAGGTCGCCCATTCGGAGGGATTTCACCCCAAAATGCTGGTCAGCTATCCCCCCGCGCTCCCCCTGGGCATGGAAGGGTGCCGGGAGGCGTTTGAGTTCAAGTCCCGCCGTATTTTCATGGAGATGGAGTTCCTCCGCTGCGTCAATAACGTTTCGCCGGCCGGGATCAGGTTTCTGGAAATGGCCGGATTGGGCGATTCCGTCCCGGCGCTCAACGACCGGATTCTCGGCATGGTCTATTCCCTGGACCTGGCTCGTCCCGAGATGGAGGAAGCATTGCGCAGGCTGGGGGAGAGCCGGCCCGGCAATGATGGGTCTTATGATACCGCGAGAGTCCTGGTTCAGGAATATTGCGAACGGGAAGCCCTGCCTCTGCATTCGCTTCATATCGACAAGGTCCGCCGCCGGCTGGTCATGGCTTTTAAGCATCATCCTCAGAAGTCCGTCCGGCCTCAGGATGTCATCCGCCAGGTCTTCGGTATCGAGCAGCCGTCGTTTCTCCTCGCCCGGGAGGATATCCTTTGGGCGGAAACGCCGGTCGATGGATGATATCCCGGATTCCTAACCCCTCAGCCTATCATCACGGAGAAATTCGGAGGCGGAAAATTGACAGAGCCGGCAGTTTCCGGTATAAAACTGGGGAATTCAAGGAAGCGAGGCGACAGGATCAAAAACAGGAGGAACGATGATTGATTTCACCCTGACCGAAGAACAGGAAGCTCTCCGGGATATGGCCCGGGAATTCGCGGAAAAGGAAATGCGGCCGAACGCCGCCAAGTTTGATAAAGGCGATCTCTTCCCGGAAGAGATCATGAAAAAGGCCTTTGCTACGGGATTCATCACCAGCAATATCCCTGCCGAGTTTGAAGGCGTCGGCCTGGGCGAGCTGGACATGGCCATCATCAGCGAGGAGCTTGCGGCCGGCTGCGCGGGTATGTTCACCACCATCATGGCCCAATCTCTGGCCTTCACTCCCATTATCCTTTTCGGGACCGAGGAACAGAAAAAGAAATTCCTGACTCCGTTTTCCAAAAAACTGGCCTTCGCTTCCTACTGCCTGACCGAGCGGGAAGCGGGCTCGGACGCGGGCGCGGTCAAGACGCGGGCGCGGAAGGAGGGATCGGAATACATCCTCAACGGCTCCAAGTGCTTCATCACCAACGGCGGGATCGCCAGCCTCTACGTTGTCTTCGCTCAAACCAACCCGGACAAAGGACCGCGGGGCATGAGCGCTTTTATCGTCCCCCGGGACACGCCGGGCATTGTCATCGGCAAGGAAGAGGACAAGATGGGGCATCGCGCCTCCAATACTGCGGAGATCTTTTTCGAGGACGTCAGGGTGCCGGCGGAGAACATTCTGGCGCGGGAGGGCATGGGCTTTATCATCGCCATGAAGACCTTCGACAAGACGCGGGCTTCGGTCGGCGCGGCCGGCGTAGGCGTTGCCCGGACCGCCCTGGAGCATGCCGTCAAGTATTCCAAGACGCGGGTGCAGTTCGGGAAGGCCATCGCTTCCTTCCAGCACACAGCCTTTAAAATCGCCCAGATGGCCATGGAGATCCAGGCCGCGCGGCACCTGGTCTGGCATGCCGCCTGGCTGATGGACCGGGGTAAACCCTGCGGCGCGGAATCGGCCATGGCCAAGTGCTTCGCCACCGACGTGGCCATGCGGACGACGGTCGAGTGCCTGCAGATCCTGGGCGGGTACGGCTACATGAAGGATTATCCCATGGAGAAGCTGGTCCGGGATGCGAAGCTCCTGCAGATCTACGAAGGCACGAATGAAATCCAGAGGATGGTCATCGCCCACGACGTGATCGGGCCGATCAAATAAAGACGTCCGTCGTCTAGCCCGGCCGTTCCTTGATGAGACAAAAAAAACCACCGTCTCGCGGAGAGACAGTGGTTTTTTCCTTAAGTTTTCAGCTCAGGGCTGATTGCCTTCTTCTGTGAAAAATTCCGGTATGATGGCCAGAGCGTCGACACCGGCGCCCTTGGCGACATCGATCAGTTCCATAATTCTGCTGAAGGGGAGCTTGGCGTCGGCTCTGATGAAGATCGTCTTGTCCTGACGGGTGGAGTACAGGGTGCGGAGTCTATCGCCAAGCATCTTCATATCAATCTGTTCCTGATTGATCAAGACGCTCAAATCCTTTTTCAGGGTTAAAACAATCAAGCCCGTGGGCATGGCTGAGGAACCTTCCGCCTGTGTTTCAGGCAGCTTGACATCCACGCCTCTCTGCACAAGAGGGGTGATAACCATGAAAATGATCAGCAGGACGAGCAAAACATCGCACAACGGGACGACATTGGGTTCGGCTTTAGCAGACATCGTTTCCTCCTAAAATTCACCTCTAGGGATTTTTATTCTATGCCAAACCCCGCGATTTTGTCAATGAATTTGTTTTTTTTCGCTAAGCAATGACCAGTTTTTCCACGGCCCGGTCCCAGCTCAGACCGGAAACGAAAGCCCGGCCGCTCTGTCCCATCTTTTCCGCCAGGGCCTTGTCCTCGGCCAGCTCGTCAAGCCTGGCCGCCACGGCCTTCGCGTCGGCCGGGACCACGAACCCCGACTCTCCGTCCCGCACCAGCTCGGCCGGGCCCCCACTATCCGACGTGGTAAGGACCGCCTTTCCCGAGGCGAACGCTTCAACGGTGATAAAGCCGTAATCTTCATGGAACGGGCTGAAGAAAACGGCGCGGCATCCGGCGTAATAATCAAGCAGGCTTTCTTCGTCGGTCGAACCGATAAGCGAAATCCGGCCGGCCAGGTCGAGTTCCCGGATGCGGCGCTCGAGGCTTGTCTGTTCGGGGCCGTCGCCGATGATGACCGCCTTGAGGTTCTTGTTCCGGATGGAAGCGAAAGCTTCGACGAGGAGATCCAGCCGTTTCAACCGCTGCAGCCTGGAGACGGCCAGGATGAAATCTCCGTAACCGTCGGTCCGATAGGGCCTCTGGGGAGGAGGGGGATAGAGGACTTCAGAGGGGATGTTCCCCCAGGTTTTTAACCTGTCCTGGATAGTCCCGGATTGGACGAAGAGCCGGGTGACATTCCGGGTCAGAAGCCGCCGGTCCAGCTTATGAAGCATAGCCCGCTTTATCTGTTCCTTGAACCGGGTTTTAAAGGAGAGGGAAGCGGCATAGGATTCCCATAGGTCGTAGTATTCCCTCAATCGGTGGTTGAGCCAGCAGACGTGGACAGGGTGCTTGACGGCGAAACTCGGAAAACGGAGCGAAATGACCTGGTCGATCCCGCGGCCCAGCCCGTCTTCGGCCACGTCGATCAGCCGGGTGGCCAAGTAAGCCTGGAAGACCCTTCCGAAACGGTTCTGGGGAGTGAGGACAAGGTCGGCCTCATAGCCCTTTTCTTTGAGCGCTCGGACCGTCGAACGGGCGATAATCAGATGACCGCCTTCGACGAAGGGAACATCCGATGTGACGACCGCGATTCTTTTCTGGCCCATACCGGTCTGACGCTTGATGGTTATTGTGAGAGGATCAGCGGAGTGTTTCCAAGGCTTTCTTGTTGTTGTTGGTCTTAAAGACCAGGAGTGCCCGTCCCAGCCCGGCCGAAGTCCCGTAGCAGTATTCGATGTCGATCACGGCGTTCCCGAGCAGCGCGCCGATCTCGGCGCCGGCACCGATCCTGTCTCCGATTTCGATGGTAATGACCCTCGAGATCTTGGGTTTGTATCCCAGGGATTTCAGCGCGGCCTCGGCCTTCTTGTTGTCCGAGGTGATGATCCGGAAATGTCCCCGATCGCCCTGGCTGGAGACGCAGATGGCCGTAAGATTCACGCCGGCATTGGCCAGAGTGCTCAAAACGCGGCCGAAGATGCCCGGTTCGTTGGGGGTCAATAAGCTGATTTCGGTGACTTCGCACACTTTCTGCACGATCCTCTCCTCTCAAACGTCCCATTATACCAGATTTGGCAAATCTAAGACAAAACGGTATAATAAATTTTTTTAAATGCAGCTTTTCCGGGGAGACGCATGAGATTCCAGAACAAGACCATTAAAGTGGCCATCGTTGATAATTCCATCGATTCCTCTGTGTATCAACCGGTCGATCACTGGAGGAAATGGCTTTCCGTCCCCTGGGTTTCTTTCCGGGCCAAGAAAAACGAGTTCCCTGACTTCGAACAAGGATTTACCCATTTTATCCTGACCGGGTCGGAAGCCTCGATCCTGGAAAGGGAAAAATGGGTTGAGGATGAAGTCGCGCTTGTTCAGGAAGCCGTCGAGCGAGGGCTCCCGGTCCTGGGAAGCTGTTACGGCCATCAGCTTCTCGCTCTGGCTTTGAGGGGGCCCGGCTGTGTCCGGCGTTGCCCGAATCCAGAGATCGGGTGGATCCCGGTCGGGATTCCCGAGGCCAACAGCCTCCTGGGAGACAAGGGAAGCTTTTTCACGTTCTCCTCGCACTTTGATGAGGTGGTGAACCTCGACCGGGAATTCCAGGTGACGGCCGCGACCGGGGAATGTTCCGTGCAGGGATTTGAGCTCGTCGGGAAGCAAGCTTGGGGGCTTCAGTGTCACCCCGAGATCGATATCGAGGATGCCCGGGCGTTTCTGCGCAATATCATCCGCCAGAATCCGGTGACCCGCGCTTATTTCGAGAAAGCCTTGAAGGAGACGCCGCGGGATTCGGGCCTCATTCTGAGGATCGTCAGCCGTTTCCTGGAATCGAGCGCCAAGGCCCGGTCTCTCCGCGGTTTTTTCCCTTGACAGCTCCCGGCCTTTACATTAAATTTATTATAAGTGCATAAGCCTTGAGTTCTTCTCTAAATTGTTGAAAAATAAGTCATTCTCAAAGGAGGTTGATATGGACAAGAAAAGAATCCTCTGTTTTGTTCTTATCGGAGCCATATTGTTCTTAGCCGGGACAGGATACGCGCAGACCAAAAAACTGAAATCCATCGGCCGCTATACCTTTGTTCGGATCCGCGGGAACGTTCCCACGCAGGAGATCATGAAAACTCTCCTGGAGAAATACGCCGGCGAAATCAAGCAGGGTTTCGAGGCAGCCGGGTCCGGAGAACTCTATCTTCTCTTTCTTGAACAGCTCAGGACGGCTTCTTTTGAAGAGAAGACCCTTCCTGTCGGCGATAAACTGATGTGGATGCTCTTCCGCTCCGGCGGGAAGGTCAAAGTGGTCCTGGACGTTGAGTGGGCCGGACAAAAGCCTCTGGATGTCTTTTCCTTCCATATCATGAAAGACAACGTCCGCTACGAATTCGTGATGCCCAAGCCCTGCGGCAACATCTCGCTTCGCGGTATGGAGCGGGTGGAAGTGGAAGTGCCGGTCCCGGACGCCGTTTGCCAGCTCGCCGTGTCTCCGGCCAAGGTCAACATCAAGGGCGCGGTCACGGTGGACATGAGCGGCTCCCAGAACGCCAAGTCCATGGAGGTGGACGTGTTTGGCCCGGACGGCGCCAAGATCGCCAGCCAAACCCTGACGCCCGGAGCGCCGAAGTGGCAGCTTGCCCTGGATAAGCCCGGTAATTACGCTTTCAAAGGACGGGCTGTTAATGCGAAAGGGAAGGTCTCCACAAACGCCTGCGAAGCCAAAGCCTACGTCAGATTCGCTCCCGTGGCCAAGTTGGATATCACCGGCTTGCCGCGCAAGATCTATGTCGGGATGCCGGTCACTTTTAACGCCGACAGCTCAACCGTTGAGGACGGCAAACTGGCGAAAGCGGATTTCGAGATCTGGGATGAGGCGGGTAAAAGTGTGAACCGTTATACGGACGACCAGCCGCCTTATAGCTGGACGACGGTCTTCAAAGAGCCCGGCAAATACGATGTGACCCTCGCCGTGACGGACGATTCCAAGGCGGTTTCTGAGCCCGTCCGCATCAGCTTGGAGGTATTTCAGAAGAGGACCTTCTTCCTGGCCGAGGCCGGTCCGCTCTTCGCCAAGGGCAGCCACGGGCCCTATTTTGGAGGCCGGGTGGGCGTGCTGTACAAGCTGGTGCCCGATGTTTTGGACGTCGTCGCCTCGGGCGGGGGTTCGCTGTCTCTGAAAAGCGATCCCTGGAAGTCCTTCGCTTTCGTCAACCTGCTGCTCAACGTCCATGCCCAGAAGACATTTTTCGGCGCCGGCTTCGGCCTCTCCAGCAAGGCCAGGGAAGACCAGAAAGCGAGCACCGAGCTCATCGGCAACGTTGGCGTGGACATCTTCAACAATATCACGACCATCGGCTCGATCTTTTTCGAGGGCCGAGGCGCCCTGGGCGCGAGCCGTTCCTTATCCAAAAACCACAAACTGATGCTCGGATTCAGGATGCTCTTCTGATCACGGGAAAACATATTTGAAACCCAAGGGGCGGGGAAAAACCTTGGACTTTTTTTGACGATCAGCGAATCCCCTCCGGCCGTGAAAGGAAAACAGGGGGCCCGACGCAGAGTCGGATGCCCGTTGGAAGGGGGACGGCCAAGACGTTCTCCCTCCAAGGTTGAATAAAGGTTGGCGCATGAGAATCGTCATCATCGGGGCTGACGGCCAACTTGGCTCGGACCTGCTCAAAGTCTTGACCCATGAGTCCGTCCTACCCCTTTATTATCCTGAGTTCGACGTCACCCGGACCGCCGAAATGAGGGCCGTTCTCCGGCAGGCGGCCGCGGACGTCGTCATCAACACCGCCGCTTTTCATCGGGTGGACGAGTGCGAGGACAATCCCCGGCTGGCCTTCGAGGTCAACGGCCTGGCCGTCCGGGAACTGGCTATAGTCTGTCGGGAGACGGGGTCGATTCTGGCGCATTTTTCCACCGACTACGTCTTCGATGGCCGGAAGAACGCGCCCTACACCGAGGAGGACTGTCCGCGCCCTCTCAATGTCTACGCCGTGTCCAAGCTTGCGGGCGAGATCTTCATCCGCAACATCTGCGAACGCCACTTCCTCATCCGGACCTGCGGGCTCTACGGCGAGGCCGGATCAAGGGTCAAGGGCACGAATTTCGTGGAGAGCGTTATTGCTTTGGAGAGGCAGGGAAGACCTCTCAGAATCGTCAACGACCAGCGGGTGACGCCCACCTCGACCGCGGAGCTGGCGAGGAAGATCAAGGAGCTGCTCGGCACCTCGCATTACGGGCTCTATCACATGACCTCGGAGGGAGACTGTTCCTGGTTCGAATTCGCGCAGGAGATTTTTGCCCTGCTGGGCCGGGAACCGCGCCTCGAGTCCGTCGATTCACAGACCTACGGCAGCCGGGCGTTGCGGCCGCTCTATTCGGTCCTGGAAAACCGGAGAGCAAAAGACATCGGGATTTCTGAGTTCCTGCCCTGGCGGTCGGCGCTCAAAGAGTACTTGATAAAAAAAGGATATTTACGGGGAGGAGGGGGGGCTAGTCCGTGAGCTTCCCCAGCTTGGAGAGCTCTTCGTTATAGTATTTCCGGTAGAGAATTTCCCATTCGCGGCTGCCTTCTTCGATGGCCTTCTTCTGGGATTGGATTTTTTCCACCGCCTTCTTGTCCAGCATCTCGTAAAGCTTCATCTCTTCTTCGATGGCCTTGACGACGATCAGACGGATCTCGTTCGGGTCGTCCAGGAACTCCACCTGGTCGCTCGACTCCAGAATCTTGAGGATCTGGCGAGCCAGGAAGTTGACTTTCTCCCTCGAGAGTTTGTTGCTCACAGGACGAGGTTCCTTTCCTTGGCCAGCTTGGTCTTGATCATCCGGAACATGGTCTGGTATTCGATGTTCTCCTTCCGGATCTTTTCCATGTGTTTGCTCAGGATCTCCCGCACTTCCTGGTCCAGCTTGTCCTCCTTCTGGAACTCCTCGGTGAGGAGGACGATGATGGCTTCCACCAGCTTGTTCTTGTCTTCGATGAGGACCTTGCCTTCCCGGCTCAGATTACGGACCGTCATGAAGGACAGGTGCTCGATCTGATTTTTATTCAGCTTCATTTCCCAGATAAAATACAACACCCCGCATGAAAATTCAAGGAATGATTGCAGATATTTTAGGGAGGCGGGGACGGTCAGGAGCCGGGGTGCCGGACAGAGTTCAAGATGAGGAAGGGCACAAGCCCGCTCTTCGGGCTCTCCTCCGGGCTCCAGCGGGCCAGCGCCAGGAACATCCCCTCCATGCTGAACAAGCTGAAAATGACCTCTCGGCCTTCGGGGCGGGAGGAAGAGAGGGTGTCGGGATTCAGGATCCTGTGGATGCCTTCGGTCGGGACCAGTCCGCCTTTCTGCAGCGCCCGGGCCGAGTGCTCCTTGAGGATGATTTTTGGGAATTGCGGGAAGAGCGCTTCGAGGGGCGTTAGAAAGTCCGGAATCCGGCCCTTCCCGGCCAGCTCCCGGATTTTTTCCAGGCTGAGGCTCGCCTCAAGGGTGTACGGACCGATGGCTGTGCGCGTCAAGTCGGTCAGGTGTGCTCCGCATCCCAAGTCCTTGCCGAGGTCATGAGCCAGGGAGCGGATGTAAGTCCCCGATGTACAGATCACCTCGAAATCGACGCAAGGAGGAGCGTATCTCTCCAGATGAAAACGCCGGATGGTGATCCGGCTCGGCCGGAGGTCCATCGGCTTTTTCTCGCGGGCGAATTTATAGAGGGGTTTTCCCTGGAATTTTTTGGCCGAGAATGGAGGCGGGAGCTGGATAATTTCCCCCTCGAAGCGCTTCATGGCCTCAAGGAGGCTTATCCGGTCCGGCAGGTCGCCGGATTCCGGGGCGAGCGGTTCCCCGGCGGCATCGTAGGTATCCGTGGCGAACCCCAGCCGGATCCGGCCCCGATAGCCTTTGTCCTCCTTGGAAAAGATAGAAAAAAGCTTGGTCACCTTCCCGGCGGCGACCAGCAGCAGGCCGGTGGCCAGAGGGTCCAGCGTGCCGAAGTGTCCGATCTTCTTGAAATTCAGGATGCGCCGGATTTCGGCGACGACATCGTGCGATGTCCAATAGCGGGGTTTATCGACGAGAATCAGTCCGTCCATGGCTTAACCCGGACCTCAGCGGGATTCCCGGGAGGCTGTCGGCTCGTTCCCGTCCAGGAGCTTCTCGATGGCTCGGGGGATGTCCCGGACAAGTCGGCCGTAGTCCCCGACGGCGGTGAAGCCCGCGGCATGCACGTGACCTCCGCCGCCGAAGTGTTCCGCGATCAGAGCTGCGTTGGCGTTCCCCTTGGAGCGGATGCTGATGCGGAAGGTGTTGGGTTCCACCTCTTTGAAAAAGAGGACGGTCTCGACTCCTTTGATCGACCGCGCCAGGGTGGTGATGTCCTCGGTGTCTGTTTCTTTCAAGTTGAGGGTCTGAAGATGGCTCCGGAACATGGTGATGACGGCAATCGTCCCGCGTTCGTTCATCTGCAGCGTGGTCAGGACCTGCCCCAGCAGCTTGATTTTCTCGGGCGAGTTGTTGTTGTACAGAAGCTCGGTGATCCGGACCGGGTCTGCGCCCAGGCTGATCAACTGGTGGCTGACCTCGAAGGACCGGGCCGACGTATTCGAGAACTGAAAGCAGCCGGTGTCCGAGACAATGGCGCAGTACAGATGCTCGGCGATGCGGGGGGTCAGGCGGAAGCCCAGGGATTCTCCCAGCTCAAAAACCATTTCACCCACCGCTGAGGCCTGGGGGTTGATCCAGTTGATATCTGCATAGGCGTCGTTGGAGAAGTGGTGGTCGATGTTGATCTTGAAGTAATTGTCCAGATTTTCGTGGCCGGAGCGCGGGATGTTGGCGCACTCGAGAAGGATAACGGCGTCGAACGGCTGCGGGAAGATCGGGCCGATGCGGATGCGCTCGATGTCCGGCGCCTGGGTGAATGGAAAAGGAGTCGGGTCGTGGTTGAGGATGGCCATCTCTTTGCCCAGGAGCTCTCCCATCATGGCCAGGGCCAGCCCGGTGCAGATGGAATCGCCGTCCGGCCTGAGGTGTGAAGAGATGGCGATCCTCCGGCTTTCCCGGATCTTGCGGGCGATCTCGTGGACGGGTTGCGCGCTCATCGTTTCTTGGACATTTCGATCAGCCGATCGAGTTTCTCTTCGAATTCAGCCATGGAATCCAGGCTGAAAATTAGTGAGGGATTATACTTTAATTTAACCTGGGAGGCAAGGGTTTTCCGGAAGAATCCCTTCCTCTTTTCCAGGAGCGCCCGGAAGGCTTCCCGGTCCGCTGCGCCGTAGAGGCTGAGGAAAACGTGAGCTGTCTTCAGGTCGCCCGTCATCTCCACCCGCGTAACCGTGATAAGTCCGGATGAGGCGTCCCGGAACTCCCGGATGAGCAGGTGGCTCATCGCCTCCTTGATCGCGCTGGCGACGCGCTTCTGTCTCCTGTCCGCTTCCACTTTCCCATCCTTCCATCGTTTCGGCCGCGCTCTAGGCGGGCCGGTTCAGAAGTAGAAAAAATCCGTCTTGAGGATTTCCCCGTCCAGGTTGTCCCGGACGTCGGCGGCGATCCTGTGCAGGACCTGATCGATGACGGCCTGTTCGTTGTTCAGGGTGACGATGCCGATCCGGGCGCGCTGCCATTTGTCCTGATACTCGAGCTCTGCCAGGGCGACGTTGTGACGGCTCCGGATCCGGTCGCGGAGATGATTCAGCACTTTGCGCTTGTCCTTGAGCGATGCGGCATAGGGCAAGAAGATGTCTAGCACGAGGCAGCCGATGACCATGGGCGTATCCGCGGGTTATTCCGGTTTGATTTTCTCGATATGATAGGCGGTGATGAGGTCGCCCTCCTGGATATCCTTGAAGCCTTCCAGGGAGATACCGCATTCCATATTCTTGCCCACCTCGTTGACCGGTTCCTTGACCCGTTTGAGCGAGGCGATCCGGCCATGGTGGATGACCTCTTTTCCCCTCACGACCCGGATGTCCGCGTTCCGCATGATCTTGCCGTCCGTGACCAGGCAGCCGGCGATCACGCCCACCTTGGGGATGAGGAAAATCTTGCGGACTTCCGCCTTGCCCAGGTAGACCTCCCTGGTCTTGGGGGCGAGCAGGCCAACGATTGCCTTTTTGATCTCGTCGGTCAGCTGATAAATGATGGAGTATGTCCGGATTTCAACATTCTCTTCCTTGGCCATCTGGATGATCCGGGCGTTGGGCCGGATGTTATAGCCGAGGATGATGGCGTTCGAAGCCGAGGCGAGGAGGACATCGGATTCGGTGATCTGGCCCGTACCGGCATGGAGGATCTTGACTTTGACTTCCTCGGTGCCCAGCGACGGGATGAGGTCCACGAGCACCTCCACGGACCCCTGGACGTCCGCCTTGAGGATAAAGGCAAGCTCCTTGACCTTCCCCTCTTCGATTTTCTTGAAGAGGTCGTCCAGAGTGACGTGCTCGGGGCGAGCCGGCGCGTTCTTCTTGATCTTGCTCAGGCGGAAGCTCACGATCTCCTTGGCGGTCTGGATGTCGGGAACAACCTGGAAGATCTCGCCGGCGTCCGGGACCTCGCTGAAGCCGAGGACTTCCACCGGCATGGACGGCTCGGCTTTTTTCAGGGATTTGCCTTTTTCATCGAACATAGCCCGCACTTTGCCGGAGATGTGGCCGGTGATGAAGATTTCGCCCATCGACAGCACGCCGTACTGGATGATGATCGTGGCGACGGGTCCTTTCTGGGAGTCAAGCCGCGCCTCCAGGACGATGCCCTGGGCTTCGACTTTTCGGTTGGTCTTGATCTCGATAACGTCGGAAAGAAGGATGATCATCTCCAGGAGGTCGTTGATGTTTTTCTTTTCCTTGGCCGAGACTTCGACGCTGATGACGTCACCGCCCCAGTCCTCGACCAGGATCCCCTCCTTGGAGAGCTGCTGCTTGACCCGGTCGACATTGGCTTCGGGCTTGTCGATCTTGTTGATGGCGACGATGATGGGAACGCCGGCCGCTTTGGCGTGATGGATGGCCTCCTTAGTCTGGGGCATGACCCCGTCGTCGGCCGAGATGACCAGGATGACGATGTCTGTAACCTGGGCGCCGCGCGCCCGGAGCTGGGTGAAGGCTTCGTGGCCCGGGGTGTCGACGAAAGTGATGGACCGGTTGTTGAAGGTCACGCGGTAGGCGCCGATATGCTGGGTGATGCCGCCCGATTCCTTGTCCACCAGGTGGGAGGACCGGATGGCGTCCAGGAGAGTGGTTTTTCCGTGGTCGACGTGGCCCATGATGGTGACGACCGGGGGCCGCGTCACCAACTCCTGGGCGTTCTGTTTGGCCCGGACGATGACGTCCTTTTCATAGCTCAGGATCTCGATGTCCGCGTCGACGATCTCGCCGATCGTTTTGGCCAGCCCCTCGTCCAGCGGGTCGTTGTTGCCGGCGCGGAGGCCGCGGGCCTCGATCTTCTCGATGAGGTCCCTGGGCTTCAGCCCGATTTTTTCGGCGGTATCCTTGAGGGAAAGGGCTTCCCGCAAGCGGAAAACTTTCCGCGGCTTCGGGGCTTCCTCTGCCGGCTTGACTTTTTTCTTTGTTTTCGTTTTTTCCATGGTTCTTATTCTTGCGTGATCTCGATTTTCCATCCGATCAGCCGGGAGGCCAACTTGACGTTGATGCCCTTTTTCCCTATGGCCAGGGAGAACTGGTCCCTGTTGACCTTGGCCTGGAGGACCTTATCGTTTTTATTGACGAGGAAAATCTGTTCGATTTTGGCAGGACTCAGGGCGGACTTGGCGAATTGGGCCGGATTGGCCGACCACCCGATGATGTCGATCTTTTCGCCCGCGAGCTCCTTGCTGATGGCCAGTATCCTGTTTCCCTTGACGCCGATGCAAGCCCCCATGGGGTCGATGTCCTTTTCCTTGGAGATGACGGCCACCTTGGCCCGCTCGCCGGGCTGGCGGACGATGTCCTTGATCTCGATCTGGCCGTTGGCGATCTCGGGGATCTCGAGTTCAAGCAGCTTGGCCAGGAACTTGGGAATGGTCCGCGAGACATAGACTTGAAGACCCTTGGGCCCTTTCTGGACCTGGATGATGATGGCCTTGACCTGGTCGCCACGCTGGAACTCCTCGTCGGGGAGCTTTTCGCGCAGCGGAAGGATGACCTCGGTCTTGTTGATTTCCAGGATGATGTTGGGCCCCTCGAAGCGGCGGACGATCCCACTGACGATCTCCCCCAGCCGGGGGGCGAACTCGCCGTAGATTTTCTCGATCTCGGCGTCGCGGACCTTCTGGTAGATCACCTGCTTGGCAGCCTGGGCGGCGATCCGTCCCAGGGTTTCGGCGGGGAGGTCGATCTCGATCATGTCCCCATCTTTGGCCAAGGGGTTGGTCTTCAGGGCTTCTTCGCGGGCGATCTCGGCGGCCGGATTCCGGGGATTTTCCACAACCTTCTTGACGGCATAAACCCGGAGGTCCCCCTTCTCCGGCCGGAAATAAGTCTCGATTTTCTCGTTTCGGGTGAAGTACTTGGTCGAGGCGACCCGGAGCGACTCCTCAATCGCCTGGATTATGACCTGAGGCTCTACGCCGCGCTCTTTGCTGAGCTGTAAAATAGTATTCCACACGTTGATCTTCATCGGTTGCCTCAGGTTGTTTGAGGATTCTCAAGAACGCAGAATTATAACCGAAACGCATGACAATAGCAAATACTCGAGGGAATTCAGGAATCCACGGCTTCGCCGCGGAGGCTGTAAGGGCCGTAACCCGTGATCCGGACATCGACGAACGTGCCGATGGGGTTTCCGCGACCCATGAAATTGACGACTTCGCCCCCCTCGTTTCGGCCGGAAAAGACGCCGGCGTCTTTCTTGCTGGCCCCGGAACAGAGGACCTTCAGTGTCCGGTCCACGAATGCGGCATGATTTTCAAGTTGGATCTGTTTCTGGAGCCGTTGCACTTCGAGCAGCCGGTCCCGCTTAACCGGAAAAGGGACGTCGTCCCGGAGTTTCGCGGCCTGGGTCTGAGGCCGGGGTGAATAGCGGAAAGAGAATATGTTCGTGAACCGCACTTGGCGAAGGATTTCCAGGGTCTCGCTGAATTCAGCGTCGGTCTCGCCGGGGAAGCCGACGATGATATCGGTCGAGAGGCTGATGTCCGGCATGAGGTCGCGGAGGAGCCGGATTTTTTCCATGTAGTCTTCCCGCGTGTAGCCCCTTTTCATCCGTTTCAAGACCGCCGACGAACCGGCCTGGACGGGAAGGTGGAGCTGGCGGCAGACTTTGGCGATATCCCGCATGGCCTCGGCAATCTCCCGGCCGAAATTCTTGGGATGGGAAGTGATGAAACGGATCCACTCGATCCCGTCCTGGCTTCCGGCTTCCCTGAGGAGATGGGGGAAGGGAAAGCCGGTCCCGGGATCACGGTAGGAATTGACGTTCTGGCCCAGGAACTGGATTTCCTTGAATCCCTCGGCCGCCAGGTGCTTGAGCTCGGCCAGGATTTGGCCGAGGGGCCTGTGTTTTTCCCGTCCTCGGGCGAAGGGGACGATGCAGTAGGCGCAGAAATTGTCACATCCCTGCATGATGGGCACATAGGCGCTCGAGGGGTTCTCCCGCAGAGGGGGCCCGTCCGGGAGTACATCCCATTCGCGGCTCCATGAAGTGCGGGCGACGCGTTCTTCTCCATAGTCGAGAAGTAGGGAAGGGAGTTGGCCGTAGTTGTCAGGCCCGAGGACGAAGTCAATGTAGGGCCGGGCCTTCAGCATGTCGGCGCCTTGGAGCTGGCCGACGCAACCGACAACTCCGATCCGGGCGTTGGTCTTCTTCTTGAGCGCGGCCATCCGGCCGAGAAAGGAATAGAGTTTTTCTTCGGATTTCTCCCGGACGGCGCAGGTGTTGACGATAATCAAGCCGCTTTCTTCGGCCGAGCCGGCTTTTTCGGCGCCGAGCCCGGTCAGGATTCCGGCGATGTGCTCGGAATCGCTCTCGTTCATCTGGCAGCCGAATGTCTGGATGAAAAATTTCATTTATAATATTTCATCCAGGATCTCGGTCGCCGTGCGTATGAACGCCGGGCAACGCGTCTGGATGACCCGGCTGTCGTGAGCCAGCTTGAGGCCCTCGGCTGTGCTCATATCGTAGCCGATCAGTTCCTTGCATACGATCGATCCGTGGCGAGCTTTGAACCGACGCACGAAGTCCAGGACCAGGGCATATGTCTTGTCCCGGGCCGCTTCGTCCTCGGCCCGCGTCCGGCCGTATTTCAGCCCGATGGCCATGAAAGCTCCGGTCACCGCGCCGCAGGTTTCTCCCATCCGGGCCATACCCCCGCCGAAGGCCTGGCTGAGCTTGAGGGCTTGCTCGCGGTTGAGGGCGAACATCTCACCATAGGTCGAGAGAACGGCCTGGGAACAGCTGAATCCTTCTTCGAAACAGGCTGCGGCCCTGTCTGCGTGCGGATTCTTGGTCATGGCTTTTTCTCCTTTACGCCGAGGTTGTGCTCCAGCATTTCCCGGGCGTTCTGGAGCGAGGTCTCGGTGATCCTGCTTCCCGAGAGGAGCCGGGAAATCTCCACGATGCGCTCATCGAATTTAAGCTTCTTAACCAGAGTGTAGGTCCGATCCTTTTCCATTTTTTTATCGATCCGGAAATGGTTCGCGGCGAAAGAAGCGATCTGGGGAAGATGGGTGATGCAGATGATCTGATGGTGACCGGCCAGAGCCTTGAGCTTCTGGGCGATAAACTCGGCGGTCTTGCCGCCGATACCCGAATCGATCTCATCGAAGATCAGGGTCCTGCCCGTCCCTTTTTCCTTGCCAACGGCCTTGAGGGCCAGCATGATCCTCGACAGCTCGCCTCCCGAGGCGATTTTTCGCAGGGGCTTGAGCTCCTCGCCGGGATTGGGACTGATGACGAACTCCACCTCGTCCATGCCGGATTCCCGAGCACTCTCGGCTGTGATCAAGGCCGGGTCAGCGGCCTCGACGCGGATCTCGAACCTGGCCCTCTTCATACCCAGGAGCCCGATTTCCTCCTCGATGCGTTTTTCCAGCCGACGCGCCGCCTCGGTCCTCATCCGAAAGAGCTTGACGGCGCACGCCCGGTAGCTCTGGAGCTTTTTCCCGGTCTCCACTTCGAGGCCGCTCAGCAGGTCTTCGGCGGCCGCGAGCCGGGCTCGTTCCGCCCGGATGGATCCGAGATAGGCCAGGACGTCAGGCACCGAGCCGCCGTATTTCCTCTTCATCTTTTCGATGACGTCCAGACGCTCCTCGAGCTTGTCCAGTTGGTCGGGAGCGTCGGCCTGACGGTCCTTGAACTTGATCAGGTCATCCGCGATCTCCCGGAGTGATATGCCGAACGACCCCAGGGACTCGTTCAATGTTTCGATCCGGGGATCGAAACGACCGAGCTCGGTTAGCGTGTTCCGGAACTTTGTCAGCGATGCCAGAAGAGAATATTCATCGAGGTAGGCCAGCTCGAGCGCACGATCCACGAGCCCGGCGATCTTTTCGGCGTTGCGGAGAATCTCCCGCTCGGCCGAGAGCTCTTCCCATTCGCCGGGCCTGAGCCCGGCTTTCTCCATCTCGCCGACCTGGAAATCGAGGAAATCCAGGCGCTGCTCGCGATCGCGCTTCTTTTCCTCGAGCTCTTTCTTCTGTGAGGCGAGCTTGCGGATCTCCCGGCAGAGCCCGGCCGTTTCCTCCAGGAGATCGGCCGCGTTCAGGAGGCGATCGAGGTAGTCCCGGTGGTTTTCCAGGCGGAGGAGGAAGATATGGTCGTTCTGGCCGTAAATGTCAACCAGGTCGGCGGCGAAGTCCTTGAGCTTTTTGGCCGGGACCAGGACGCCGTTGACATAAGCCTTGCCGGCACCGTCATGAGGTATCTGTCTCTGGATGAGGATTTCGTCCCCGTCCCGAAGAAGCGGGTCGCCGGCCGTGTCCGTGCCCCGGGGCATTTCAAAGACGGCCTCGACCGAGGCCTCGTTTTTACCCGTCCGGATCATCTCCGGCGAAGATTTCTCCCCCAAGACCAGCTTGATACCGTCGATGATGATGGATTTCCCGGCACCGGTTTCCCCCGTCAGAATGGAGAAACCCTCCTCGAAGCTTAGCTCCAGGTCCTCGATGGTGGCTAGATTTCTGATGCGGAGGGATTTAAGCATCCGTTCTTACTTGGCGATTTTGATAGGGACCAGCGCTTTTTCCATGTTGATCCGGCCGTAGCCGATGAAGTCATCCTTGCCGGGATGGTCGGTCGAGTTCACATCGTCGGCCGAGTAGCGAATGATGTCCATGATTTCGTTGACCTTGAGCCAGGGCTTGTAGCCCTTGAGAAGCGCGGCCAAGCCGGCGACGTGGGGCGCTGAGGCCGAAGTGCCTTCGCCGAAACCGTAGGGAAGCGAGCCGGGCCCGAAATACCATGTCGGCACCAGGCTCACGACGCGAACGCCGGGAGCGGCCACGTCCACCTGGGGTCCATAGTTTCCCCATTCCGGCCGGGAGTCGTTGTAATCGGTGGCGCTTACGGCCAGGACGTAAGCATCATAGGCGGCCGGGTAATACACGCCCGTATTGTCGTTGCCGGCTGAGGCGACGATGACCACCCGCTTGTCGTAAGCGTATTTGCAGGCCTCGAGCAGGAGCTCGGACGCGTCTTCTCCACCCAGGCTGAGGTTGATGACATCGGCGCCGTTGTCCGCGGCCCACTTGATCCCCTCAATGATCCAGTCGTAGTATCCAGAGCCGTCCTGGTCCACGACCTTGACCGGCAGGATCTTTGCATTCCAGGCTACACCGGCGATCCCCTGATTATTGTTGGTCTCGGCAGCGGCGATCCCGGCCACATACGTGCCGTGGCCGTTATCGTCCGTGGCGTCGTAATCATTGTTGACGATATCGCGGCCGGCGGACTTGATCTTGTTCTTGATGTCGGGGTGGAGGAGGTCCACGCCCGTGTCCGCGACGGCGATGACCGTCTCCGCGCGGCCCTTGGTTTCCTCCCAGGCTGCCGTGGCTTTGATATCCGCCCGGTTCTTGCCCTGAGGACTGCCGGGGATGCCGATTTCCTGGCCCGTATTGTAAAGCGCGTATTGTAACGAAAAAAGAGTATCGTTGGGCGTTACCGAGATGCGGGCGATATAGTTGAGCTCGGCGAGTTCAACATGGGGGTTCTGCTTCATGACCTCGACCATCGTTTCCGCCGAAGCGCCCTCGGGGATTCGGACTTTATAGATGTTCAGGCCGGAAATCACCTTCTCCGTTCTGGCTCCGTAAGCGGCGATCGCGGTTTCCGCCCACAGACGCTGGACGGTAGGCTTGAATTTGACCAGGATATCGGTCCGGGAATAGCGGGGGCCTTGAGCGTGGAAAAGTCGGCCAGCGTTGAAGGAGAGAATCTCCCGCCGCGGAGATATGGACCTTGTCCTCGTCCGTTCGCGCCCCCGCTGCTGAGAACCGGAGGAGAAACCGATGACGGCGAGAAGAAGGATAGCGAGGGCCGTTTTACGGGATTTGAATATGGACATGTTGGCCTCCCGATTCATTTAAAAGATATCTGGACTTTGAGCATAAAGCTCGAGTCCAGGTGACTTTGATAGGGCATGATGCCGGCTTCACCGATCAAACTAATCTGACTGGTCAGGGCATAGGCGCCGCCCAGCAGGATGGCGACCGGGCTTTTTGCCTTGACGGCCTTCTTTTCGATGCCGGCCAGCGTCTGGACGGTCTGCCTCATCTCGAAAGTCCCGGCGAGCCTGTTGTACTGGATCGAGAAATAGGGAGTGAACTTCAGGAATCCCTTGTAGGCCACGACAGGGCCCAGGCTGAGCCGGGTCCAGGACGGCGCGAATTCCACCGTTCCGGTGACCGCCAGTCCCGGGATCTCCCATGTTTTTTCCGTCCCCGTATAAGAGACGAATTGAACGAAGGCGCTGATCTCAAAATCCTGCACCGTGAAAAGCGATTTGCGCGCTTCAGCTCCGAGGAGATATCCGGAGATTCCCCCACCTTCGTAATCGATGGAGAAGGGAAGGTTCTTGTAGAGGACGCCGCCGGTGTCCGAAGAGGCATATCCCGCCAGCACGGCGATATCGAACCCTTCCCTTATCTGGAGGTTGACATGAGCCAGGGCGAGATAGGTCGTGAGCTTCGAGGTCATGGCCTTGGCGTCCTCGTCCCAGCCCAGGGTCCTGGCGAAATACTCACCGCTGAGCCCGGCCTTGAGCGCCAATCCGGCGGCCGAGGGAGATGAGGCGGTCTCCTGGCTGAAAAGCGATCCAGCCCGGAACGCGATCGACAGGACGACCGCGATGAGAATCCGGTATTTTATCATAGAGACCTCCTTATTTTTTCTCTTTGGCCTTGTTGCTGATCTCGTTCAGCCGCTCCTGGGCTTTTTTCGCCAGTTTGCTCTGGGGGTAATCCGAGACGAGCTTGGTGAAGAAGGGGATGCTCTTGTCGGCTTGCGACCAAAGATAATAGGAATCGGCCAAATAAAAATAGACTTCTTCCATTTTGGAGTAGTTCGGGTATGTGGTCAGGATTTCCAGGAACCGGGCGGTCGCGGCCTTGAGGGCATAGCGCTTGTAGTAATGGTAGGCGATCCCGAACTCATGGGCGGCCAGGGTTTCCTCGCACTCCTTGATGTGTTGCTGGGCGTTCTTGGCCTCCTCGCTCAGTGGATAGTTGGCTGCGACCTTTTTGAATTCGACCAGAGCCTGCATGGTCTTGGTCTGGTCCCTTCCCGGCTTCAGGATTCCGTTGAAGTAAGTCATGGCCACCCGGAACTGGGCGTAGGCCACCGAAGGACTGAGTGGATAGAGGTTGATGAATTCCCGGTATTCGGCCGCGGCCAGGATCATGTTGCCTTCTTCATTCTTGTTGAAATAGGAGTCGGCGATGGCCAGCTTAGCCCGCTCGGCGAAGATGCTCTTGGCGAATGAATCGATGACTTGGCGGAAGTATATCCTGGCCCGCTCCGGGTCCTTTTTCATGGAGTCCATGCCCATTTTATAGAGGGCTTCATCCGAGGCGGACGTGTCCGGAGTCGTTTCCACTTTTTTCCCTCTGCAGCCGAGTCCCGCGACGAGGAGAATGATGATGAATCCTATGGCAAGCGTCTTTATATTCATGGCGTTTG
>Ga0315288_10001359_pt1 | contig 31585 bp, 27 predicted proteins | sample YL17G11_20_MG_FD_203454 | JGI IMG/M metagenome (GOLD analysis project Ga0315288, IMG submission 203454) | Sediment microbial communities from Yellowstone Lake, YNP, Wyoming, USA - YL17G11_20 | ecosystem: Environmental > Aquatic > Freshwater > Lake > Sediment | place: USA: Wyoming | collected...
GCGTTCCCGTGGCCGCTATCCCGGCCTACAAGACGCCGGAGGTTATCAAGGCGCTGAACCGAGCCTTCCATCAGTTCATCCCCGGCGACAATGTGATCAAGACCGGCATGGACAACATCGGAGCCGTGTTCCACCCGGCCGTGACTGTGCTCAACTCCGCCCGCATCGAGAGCACCCGCGGCGAGTTCGAGTACTATGTGGAGGGGATCACGCCTTCGGTCGCCAAGGTCCTGGAGTCTCTGGACGCCGAGCGCGTAGCCGTCGGAGCCGCCATGGGCTTCAACTGCATGACCGCCCGCGAGTGGCTCTACATTGCCTACGATGCCGCGGGCCGGACGCTGCACGAAGCGATCCAGGCTAACCGCGGCTACTATGGCATCCCGGCGCCGCCGCACCTGAACCATCGTTACATCACCGAAGACGTGCCCATGAGCCTCGTTCCCATCGCCTCCATCGGCGAGATGCTCGGCTTGCCCTGCCCGACTATCCGCACGGTGGTACATCTCGCAAACCTCATGCACGATTGCGACTACTGGGAGACCGGCCGCACGGCCGAGAGGCTCGGACTGGCCGGTCTCGACCTGCAGCAGATGCGCCGACTCGTTCTCGAAGGTAGGGCCTAATCGCGATGCTCAAGGTGATCGCTGGCTCTCTGGGCAACTGCGTCCACGTAGCAGGTGTGGTCAGGTTTCTAGCGCTCGCCGAGCGCAGATTTGTCTTCGCGGGACCTGATCAGGTGGGCGGAGCTGGCGGCCGAGACGATACACAACGCCTGGGGCGCGATTCCCACGATACACTCGCCGTCGTGATGGCCTGCCTCGCCGCCTACAACGCCCGCGCGATGGGAGTCAAGAACTACATCGCGCAGTACATGTTCAACTCGCCGCCGTGTCGCCAAGGGCGCTGGCGCAGTAGGCGGCAGGCATGGGCGGGGGGCCAAACGCCTGTCACTCGCTCTTCCGCAACTCCGGAACCAGCCTCCACGCAGTCATCGCCGCAATCAGGCAGATCGCGCCACCGATGGCAACCGCGAAGCGCGGCCCCAGCCACTCACCCATAGCGCCGATCTGGAGGCTGCCCAGCGGCGCCAGCCCCGCGAAGACCAGCGCCCTGATGCTCATCACCCGGCCCCGCATTTCGTCGGGCGGCGATTTCTGGAGGATCGTGTTGGATACCGCGTTGAACAGCATCATCCCCAGGCCGGTGAGGAAGAGACTTGCCATCGCCATCGCGTAGCACGGCGAGATGGCCACCGCCAGCAGCGCAACTGGAAACAGAAACGAGCCGAATGACAGCGGCCGCCCCATGGTCCACCGGTGGCCCAGCGCCGACAACCCGATCGCAGAGGCAAGCGCCCCCATGGCATAGGACGACATCAGAAAGCCATAGCCCTTCGGCCCCGTGTGAAACACGTCCTTCGCAAACACCGGCAGCAGCGTGGCGTAGGACATTCCGAAGATGCTCACGACGGCCGTCATCATGAGCAACGTCCTGGCCACATGGTGTCCCTTCGCCCACCTGATACCGTCGGCTATCTGCGCCAGCATCTTCGCCTTGCCGGTCTCGCCCTGCGGCCTGGGCTTGATCTGTGCGAGCGCCACGATCAAGGCGGCGAAGGTGATCCCGTTTACCAGGAAACAGGCGGCTGTGCCGACCGCGGCGATGATGACTCCTGCCAGTGCTGGACCCACGATCCGTCCGACGTTGAAGGCGGAGGAGTTGAGCGATATCGCGTTCAGCAGGTCCTCCTTGCTCGCCAGCTCCGCCACCATCGCTTGGCGGGTCGGCATGTCGAAGGCGTTGACCGCGCCCAGCATGCCCGCCAACACCATCACGTGCCACACCTTCACCGCGCCCGAGTAGATCAGCGCGGCCAGCGCGAAGGCCTGCAGCATCGCCAGGGTCTGTGTCACCAGGACGATGTTGCGCTTGCTCAACCGGTCGGCAACGACTCCCGCCGGTAGGGTGAACAGCAGCAGAGGCACCGTGCCGCACGCGCCCACGACGCCGAGGGACAGCGAGGATCCGGTTAGGTCATACACCAGCCACGCCTGCGCCGCGTTCTGCATCCAGGTACCGGCCACGGAGATGAGCATCCCCGCCCAGAACAGCCGGAAATCGCGATGGCGCAGAGAGCGCAGAGCGGACGGCCATCGCCGGCCCGCCGTCTCCTGTCCTAGTCGCTCTCTACCATTGGGCGCGCCAAGCTGGTCCGTCGAACCCTCCTCACCCGGATCGTGCGTGTACCCCCAGAACGTTACGGCTTGAGTGGCGTCAACCCGGCGCTGGCCAGGGCCTCCCTACCGTTCTCCGAACGGAGGAAGTCAACGAACTCTTGCGCAAGCTCCGAGCCGGCCGGCTCGCCCAACGGCGCGGCCTGGTGGAGAATCGGCGGAAAGGCATCACTCGGTATCTCGCCAATCACTCTGATTGTCTTGGGGATCGCCCCGCCCTTGCCCTTCTCCGCGAAGAGACATCCCTTGATCACGACCGCCGCGTCCGCCTTTCCCGCCAGCAACTCGGCCAGCACCATCGCATCGGGCGCGGGGCGGACGACCTTGCCGCTGACCTTGTCCCAGAGCCCCAGCTTCTTGAGCGCGCCCTCGGCCCGGTCACCGAGAGTGCTCTTGGACGGATCCTCGATGAAGATGCGCTGTATCCTGTCAGACGTGAGCTCGTCGAGGCCGCTCTGCCGCTTGCCACTTGTGCCGGCCGGCGCCACGACTGCCAGCGGATGCTCGTTCACCGCGAAATCAACCGCGCCATCCTCTCGCACCACGCCTGCGGCCACGAGGGAGCGCATCTCCACTTCGCCGAACGTGATCGCCACCGCGGCGCTGCCGCCGGCCGCTTCGAGCTTTGCGAGCTGTGCCAGCGGCTTGTCAACCATCACCGAGATTGAGGCGCTCGGCCGCGTCTGCTGGAACTGCTCCACCACCCTCTGCACGGGCGCGCTCAAGAGGCAGGGCACGTAGACCGTCAACGCCTGAGGCTCCGCAGGGGCCGCCTTCCGCGGCGGCCCCCCGCAGCCTGCGAGCAGGAGCCCGAGGAGAAGCAGGCCGTTACTTACCTGCCTGGGGCTTCTCGGGCGCCTTCGCACTCTCACCTGCCTTTGCCGCCGGCTGTCCTGGGGCTGGCGTCGAGGTCTCAGCCTTGGGCGCGCTCGGCTCCTTCGCCGGCGGCGTGAAAGTCTCGCCGGCCTTCGCGAGGATGTCTTTGATGACCGTCTCGAAGTCCTGGTGCGACCAGAACACTTCCATGCGCTGCAGGAAGTCTACCGTCTCGGCCTTGCCGTCCTTCGTGATTTCATGCCTGGTGCTGCCGTTCACGAATACGCCCGCGCAGCTCAGGCCGCTGGCAGACCACTTCTTCCTGCCCTCTTCCGACTGCATGTCGTAGACAGTCACCTTCACCTTGCCCGGGTTGGCCTTCTCGATCTCCTTCAGGTAGTCAGCGATGAACTTGTGGCTCTCGTTCAACGGGTAGTAGGCCTCGATCACCACCGGGGTCTTCTCGCCGGCCCCCTGTGCCACTTCCGTTGGCGCGGGCTGCTGCACCGCGGGCGGCTGTGCGGCCGGCGGCGCCGTCGCCTGCGGGGCGCTGCCCTTGCATCCGCCCATGACCAACAGACAACACCCCCACATCACCAGCATAATCATCACTGCAAGCTTGTCACGCCTCACGTTCTTCCTCCCAGAAAGGCTACTCACCGGTATTCGGCGCGGGGGTGCGAACTCCCGCTAGCCGACTGCCCCCTCGCCGCACACCGGGCACTGCGGGTTCTTTGCCACGGGGTAGACCAGGAATTCCATTTCGTCTCCGCACCACACCAGCAGCTTCCCCTTCAGGTTCTCGCCGACACCCGTGAGGTACTTGAGCGTCTCCATGGCTTCCAGACACCCGATCGTTCCGGGTGTTGCACCCAGCACCGGGAACACCTCTGGCGGCGGCGCGCTGGGGAAGATGCACTTCAGGCATGGCGTCTCCGGCGATTTGATGAACGTCAGCTTCCCCTCCAGCCCCCAAATGCTGCCATGCACGAACGGTATCCCTTTGCGAATCGCGCACTCGTTCAGCACATACCGCGTCGGGAAGTTGTCCATGCAGTCCACAATGATATCGGCATCCCCGACCAGCTCGTCCACCGTGTTCGCGTCGATGCGGGTGCTGATCGCCTCCACCTCAATGCTCGGGTTGAGCGCGTTTAGCGTCATCTTTCCTGACTCCGCCTTGTTGATGCCGATCCGAGAATCGTTGTGGAGGATCTGCCGGTTCAGGTTCGACAGCTCAGGGCTGTCGCAGTCACACAGACTGATGTGGCCGACACCCGCCACCGCCAGGTACATCGAAAGCGGCGACCCGAGACCACCCGCGCCGGCCACGAACACGCGGGATGATTTGAGCCGCCGCTGGCCCTTTTCCCCCCAGCCCGAGATCATCATCTGCCGGTGGTAACGCTTCTCGTCCTCATCAGTCAAGGTCACATTGTGGAGGGCTCCCATTCTTTGTCTCCTCTTCGCACCAATTTCCGCCCAAGTCGAGGCTCACCTGCCATACAAAGGCAGGGACCTGCCGCACTTGCGGCAGGTCCCGCGCCCCGCGCCCTGAGATCAGTTTGCGCTCAGTACCTCACCTGAAGCTGCAGGTAGTAGGCGTTGCCGTCCCACTTGCTCAGCTCGGAGAAGTTGTCCTGCGGGTTCCTGATCTCGTAGACAAACGTCAGCCGCGTGGCCGGGTCCAGCTCATACCAGTAGCCGAGGCTCCACCGCTTGAACAGGTTGTCGGAGGCGTCGGTGTCCTCGTCGTACTGATCGTACTTGGCGAAGAGCAAGTCCGGGCGGGTCTTCGCCAACGGGTGGCCGATCTGGGCGTAGTAGCCGCGGATGTCGCTGCCCAGATCCCGGCCCGTCACGAACTCGGCCATGAAGTGAGCGCCACCGGGCCACTTGAAGCGCGCGCTGGCGCCGTAGCGATCCTGGTCAGTTTGGGAGGCATCCGCGCCGTTCTTCCCGGTGTACCCGGAAAGGGCGACGCTGCCATTGCGGACCGGGAAGTTCACGCGAGCCATCACATTCTTCGTCTTGTTGTTGTCGCTGGCGTTGATGCCGGTGCCGTTGTAGATGCCGAGGTCGAACTCCGGCTTCATTGCCGCGGCCTGGTAGGCATACATCACGCCGATGTCGCGCTGGTTGGGGAAGAGTCGATCCATGAAGAGGCAGCGCTCTCCAGTCCAGAGATCGGGCACGGACTCGAGCAGCTCATATCCCCAGGGGACCTTCGCCTGACCGATGCGCAGATAACCTTTGTCCAGCTTGTAGTCGGCGTTGAGGGTGCGGAGCTGGGTCTTGCTGGTGGGCCCGCCGCCCTTCTCCTTGGCGTCCATCTGGAGCTCGATGCGGTAGGAGACGCGGTCGCTGACGGGGCCCCGGATGTTGAACCGGGCGCGGCGCACGAGGAACTCGCTCGTGTCGGTCGCGTCGTCATCGGAGTAGCGGACCTGGAAGTAGCCGTCGAGCTTGTGCTTCTTCTGATCGGCCTCGGCCTTGCCAAGCCTGGACTGTACATCCTTGATCGCCGTCTCGAGATCGTCCACGCGCGCGCCCATCGTTACAAGCTCGGCTCTGAACTCCTCGATCAGCTTCTCAACTCGCGCCAGATCAACGGCGCTTACCCCCGCGGGCATCGGCTGCTCTGCCGCCGCCTCGGCCTGCGCCACCTGCACAAGGGCCTCGCCCTGCTCCCGGTAGGCGGCTCCGACTCCTTCCACCGCGCGCAGGGCCAGCGACGCAGCCTCGAAACGGGTCAGCCGCTCTCCCGCCCAATCGCCAATCGGCCCCTTTGGATGGCCTTGCAGCAAGCCCGCCTGGGCGAGCGCATCCAGCTCCCGATACTGCCAATCATCGGGCGAGATGCTTGCCACCTCCCCCCAGGCTGCCATCGCCGCGAACATCAGCGCCGCTATGAGCCACACCCCCAACCGCCCCAGTGCACGTGACCACATAGCATCTCTCCTTTAGCTTTGACAGGGCCTCCCCGTCGAAGCCTGCTGTATCGAATCTAGAGACCGCCGGTGAACCCCAGGTGAACGAAGCCTAAACCTTCTATGACGTATGCGCGCCTTCCCTTTAGGTTCAGGGCACGCCAGCCGAACCCGCAGCGAGAAGTGCGGAGGGGGTTAGCAAAAAGTTAGCTTCCACTTAACGTTCTGTTTACGTATGGCGGCCATCATTGGGTGGCTTGCGGACGGGAAACGCCACCCAAGGGAGGAACTGCTGTGCGCACAATCTCGCGCGTAGTCGCCGTACCTCTGACCGCGCTGGCCGTGGTAGGTCTGCTAGGCCTGGCCTGCGGCCAGAGCCTGGCCGCTGCCGAGAAGACGCGCCTCATGATCTTCGTCGGTGCGGCGAGCAAGCCGCCGGCGCAAGAGGCGGAGCAAGTCTTCGAGAAGGCTCACCCCAACATCGAGATAGACATGACTTTCGGCGGCTCGGGCACGCTGCTTCAGCAGATGATGCTCGAACGAGTCGGCGACATCTACATGCCTGGTTCTGACGACTTCATGGACAAGGCCGAGAAGCAGAAGGCGGTGCTGCCAGAGACACGGAAGATCCTTGTCTACCTTGTCCCCACAATCTGCGTGCAGCATGGCAACCCGAAGCAGATTCGGTCGCTAGCCGATCTCGCCCGACCTGGTGTCACGGTTGGTCTTGCCAAACCAGAGGCCGTCTGCCTGGGCAATGCCAGCGAGGCCGTTCTCAGCAAGGCCGGTTTGCTCGATGCCGTAAGGAAAAACGTGATCACCTATGCAGCGAGCTGTGAGCACACGCAGCAGCTCATACAGCTTGGCGAGGTGGACGCCATCATCGGCTGGGACGCGTTCAAGTCCTGGGCGCCGGACAAGATAGACCTTGTGAAGATTGACCCGAAGTACCTGCGCGTACACAACGTCCCGGCCGCAGTTTCGGTCTACTCGAAGAACCGCAAGGCAGCCGAGGATTTCATCACGTTTCTCACCTCAAAGCAGGGCAAGGCGATCTTCTCAAAGCACGGCTACAGCGTCACCCCGCCGAAGATCGGCAAAGGCTAGCTGAACGCACCGCTCGCCCGGCCCTTTCGAATAGAACCGCAGAGGCGCTGAGTACGCAGAGAAATTCGCAGAGACAACATTACCCCTCTCGTCGGACCTGTCCGCCGAGAGGGGTGAATATTCTGTGGATCTTTGCGTTCTCTGCGGCTCTGCGGTGAGCAGTTCCGTTTACGCCCACCACACCTTCGGCGGCGCCTCCCTCACGGTTACGTCCTTGAGGAACGCCACCGCCTTTCGGAAGCCCTCGTCAATGCTCATCAGGCTGTCCTCGTGCTCGATGCTGAGCACCCAGTCGTAGCCGGCCAGCCGCAGCTCCGATACCATCTCCTTCCAGACCTCCGCGCCATGGCCCCAGCCGACCGTGCGGAAGATCCAGGAGCGCGCGATCTCGTTCGTGTAGGACTTCGTGTCCAGCACGCCGTTGCGCGCGGTGTTGGCCCTGTCTATCTTCACGTCCTTGGCGTGCACGTGGTAGATCGCCTGCCCCAGCTCGCGGATGGTTACCACCGGATCCATGCCCTGCCAGAAGAGGTGGCTCGGGTCGAAGTTGGCGCCTATCGCCTCCCCGCACGCCTGCCGGAGCTTCAGCAGCGTCTCGGGGTTGTAGACGCAGAACCCCGGATGCATCTCGAAGCAGATGTTCTTGATCCCGTGCTTGGCGGCGTAGTTCGCTTCCTTCGTCCAGTAGGGGATCAGCTTCTCCTCCCATTGCCACTTCACGATCTCGGAGAAGTCGGGCGGCCATGGGCACGTCACCCAGTTGGGATACTTCGCCTCCTCGCTGTCCCCGGGGCAGCCGGAGAAGGTGATCACGCGCTCGACCCCCAGCGCCTCCGCCAACCGCACGGTATTGCGCCAGTCCTCGTGATACCTGCGGGCCGCCGCTTTCTGCGGATGCACCGGGTTGCCGTGGCAGCTCAGCGCGGAGATCACCAGATTGCGCTTCTCGATCGCGCGCAGGAACTTGCGCTGCGCGGCCTCGTCCTTCAGCAGCGCGGCCGCATCGCAATGCGCCTTCCCCGGATAGCCCCCCGTTCCGATCTCAACCGCCTCACACCCGGCCTCCGCCACATGATCGAGCATCTTCTCGAACGGCATCTGCCCGAAGAGAACGGTGAATACGCCTACCTTCATCTGAGCCTCCTTTTTGCGTCCACGGTATCCCCCTGCTAATAGGCCACCTTGGTCCACTGCCGGGCTCGCGCGCTCGCTACCACCGCCTCCACAATCGCCACCGCGCGGTGCCCGTCTTCGAAAGTCGGGAAGGGGAGCGCCTTCTTGTCGCCCGCGATTTTCAGATAGGCATTGCGGAACAGGTTCTTCGGCCCATCGGGATAGCCCTCCGGATGGCCGCCGGGGTAGTGGGCGTAGGGGCGCGCCTGCGCCTTTAGAAGAGACGGGTCCTTGATCAGCACCTCGTTTGCCTTCTCGCGGTGGCCCACCCACAGCTCGTTGGGCTGCTCTAGGTCGGCCCCGAGGGAGCACTTCGCCCCATCCAGCTCGTAGTGAAGGTAGTTCTTGCGGCCATGCGAGACCTGGGAGACGCTGAAGACCCCGCGGGCGCCATTGTGGAAGCGCACTAACACGTTGGCGAAGTCATCCAGCCCTATCTTCACCCGCTCGTAGTCCTTGCTGGTGAGCGTGTCCACCGCGAACGCCTCGGCGGTCACCTTGGGCCGCTTGCGCACCTTGAAAGTGGTCTGGAGATCGCCCAGCACGGCGACGATCCGCCGACCGGTGATGAACTGCACCAGGTCACACCAATGTGAGCCTAGGTCGGCGACCGCGGAGCTTACACCTGAGATGCGCCGGTCTAGCCGCCAGCTATAGTCCGTCTCCCAGCAGAGCCAATCCTGGAGATAGCAGCCGGTAGCCGCGTAGAGCTCCCCGAATTCCCCGGCCTCTACCATCGCTTTCGCCTGCATCGAAAGCGGATAGAAGCGGTAGTTGAAGTTGACCGCGTTAACCAGTCCGGTCCCCTTGGCAAGCTTCACCAGGGCACGCGAGTGTGCGGTCGTGGTCGCCAATGGCTTCTCGGAGATGCAGTGCTTCCCGGCCTTGAGGATGGCGGCATTGATGGTGAAGTGGACGTTGTTGGTGGAGCAGTTGTGGACGACCTCCACCTCCGGGTCTTTGAGCAGCTTGCGGTAGTCCGTGTAGACCCTGGGGATGGACAGCTCAGTCGCCTTGCTCTCGGTTCGCTCCTTATTGCGCCCGGCAAGCGCCACCACCTCCACGAACCCAAGCCTCCGTAGGGCCTCGACATGGGCGGGCCCGACAAAACCGGTTCCGATCACGGCCGCTTTGATTGTGCGCATACTTTTCGCTCCTGGTAGCTGATAAATCGAGGAGTAGGAGAGCGTCTCGCCCTCTTCTCTCTTCCTCTTCCTAACTCGTCTGCCTACCTAATATGCGACCTTAGTCCATCTTCGCGCGCGACTGCTTTCGAGCACGGCCTCCACTATCGCGACGGCGCGGTAGCCATCCTCGAAGGTAGGGTAGGGAAGGGCGGCCGTGTCGCCCATAACCTTCAGGTAGACGTTGTTGAACAGGTTCTTGGGGCCATCAGGATAGCCCTCAGGGTGGCCGCCGGGGTAGTGCGCATAAGGACGCGCTTCCGGCCTGAGTAAAGACGGGTCCTTGATGATTACCTCGTTCGCCTTCTCCCGGTAGCCGACCCACAGTTCGTTGGGCTGCTCCAGGTCGGCCGCGAGGGCGCATTTCGAGCCGTCCACCTCGTAGTAAAGCCGATTCTTGCGCCCCGCTGCCACCTGGCAGACGGTGAAGGCGCCGTGCGCGCCATTGTCCAGGGTGAAGAGAACGCTGGCGTAGTCCTCGGTGTTGATGGGAACTTCTTCATAGTCCCCCGGGCCCAGCAGCTTGCCCGCGTAGGTCTCGATCTCGCCTTTGGGACGCTTGCGGCTTTTATGCACGGTCACGAGATCGGCCATCACCTCGACGATACGCCGCCCGGTGACGAACTGCACCAGGTCGCACCAGTGGGAGCCGATGTCGGCCACCGCCCGGCTCGCGCCCGAGACCTCCGGCTGTAGCCGCCAGTTGTAGTCGGTATCGAGGTAGAGCCAGTCCTGCAGATAGGAGCCGTGGACGCTGTAGACCTCTCCCACCTCCCCGGCCTCGCACATCGCCTTTGCCTGCTGCACCAGCGGGTAGAAGCGGTAGTTGAAGTCCACTGCGTTCACCAGGCCGGTCTTCTTCGCCAGCTCCACCAGGCGCCGCGCCTCCTCCGAGGTCATCGCGAGCGGCTTCTCTGAGACGCAGTGCTTGCCGGACTGGAGAATGGCGCTGTTGATCTCGAAGTGGACGTTGTTGGGGGAGCAATTGTGGACCACCTCGATCTCAGGATCAGCGAGCATCTCCCGGTAGTCCTGGTAGGCCTGGCGGATGGACAGGGCAGCCGCCTTCTGCTCGGCTCGCGCCCGATCGGCATCAACCAGCGCCGCCACCTCGACGAAACCCAGCCTCCGCAAAGCCTCGACGTGAGCCGGGCCGATGAACCCGGCGCCAATGACAGCCGCCTTAATGGTGCGCATCGCTATTGCACCCCTTGTTCTTATGAGTTGAGAGCCTAATTCGCGGGCGCCGCCGGATCACTTCGCCCCCAGCACCTCGATCTTCGCGTTCCTCAACTGGTCGCCAATCCAGGTTGGCCACACCACGAGCTCCAGCTTCTGCTTGTGGAGCTTCTTGCGGATGACCTCTCTGAACTCGTCGAGCGTGAACTGGTGCGGGTCTGTCTTCTGCTCAACCCGAATCAGGTAGTAGGATCCCACCACGTTGACCGGCCCCGTCACCTGGTTCAGGGGGGCGGCAAACAGCGCAGCTTCGAACTCCGGCGGGATGCTCTGCTGGCCGCGCTCGTAGTACTGCATGTCTCCCGCCCCGGCGCGCTCCGCCGGCGTCAAGGCGGTCTCCTTTGCCACCTCTTCGAAGCTCTTCCCCTTCCGGACCGCTTCCAGCGCGGCTTCCGCAGACTGCTTGTCGGCGAACCGCATCACCTTGAAAGCCACCCTCTCCGCGCTCCGGTACATCGCTTGGTTGCGCTTGTAGTCCGCCTCCACCTCGCGGTCGCTTACGTAGACCTGGTCCGCCAGAACCTTCTCGAGCAGGGCATAGGAGCGCGCCTTGCTGGTGAACCACGCCCGCGTAGCACGCTGCATTCGCAAGAAGCTGTCGAAGGCAGCCTCGGACCGCAGGCCAAGCTCCTCCCTCAGGTCCCTAACCTTCGCCTCGACCTCCTGGTCCGTCAGCGTGATGTTCCGCCGCTTGGCATCGTCCTGCAGCAGTAGCTCGGCCACCATGTCCTGCAGCACCGAGGGCCCGTAGAAAAGCACCGCCCGGTCCTTCAACACCTCTATCGAGAGCTCTTGTCCGTTTATAACCCATCCCTTGGCTCCCGCCACGTTCTCCAGTTCGGGTCGCCACTTCACCTCCCCGACCACGCCCACTCGGTTCTCAGGCGCCACCGCTTCGCCGGGTTGCTCCGCCTCGCCCGCCCAAGCTGGCAACGCGGCAAGGCACAGACCCGCAAGCACTACGGCCGCAACGGCAATCCTCATAGAAGAACTCCTCCCAGGCATTATGTTTCAACTGAGGTGGTTCAGTTCCTGTCAGGTGCGACGCCGTGCCGCGACAGCCAGCAGACCGCATACCGCAGCCGCATTCTGCACCTCCCCCCGGTAAACCATCGCCTCCGCCTCCGCCAGCGACACCTCCGCTATCTCCACCCGCTCATCTGCTTCCGGCACCGCTTCCACCTTTCGCAGGTCCTGCGCCAGGAAGAGATGCATCAACTCGGTGCTGAACCCCGGGCTCAGGAAGACCGAGAACAGAGGCAATAGCTTGCCAGCCGTATAGCCGATCTCTTCCACGAGTTCACGGCGGGCGCACTCCTCCGGCTCCTCGTCATTCTCCAGCACGCCCGCCGGCAGCTCCCACAACACGCGCCCCGCCGCGTGCCGATAGTGCCTGATCATCACCACACGGTCTCCCGCGAGCAAGGGCACTATGGCCACAGCGCCCGGATGGGCGACCACCTCGCGCGTATGTCGTCTTCCATCTGCCGACTCGACCTCGTCCACACTTAGCGCGATCAGGCGGCCCTCGAACACTTTGCGGGAGGAGATCAGTCGCTCGTTGAGTCGTCGGTCCACTTGTTGGCCTCGACGGCGATCGCGCCCCCGGCGCCGGCCGCCAGAAAGAACTCGGGATCTTCGGCCGGCGTGCGGCCCATGCTTCTCACTTCCACCCCCCTCTCGGCCAGAACCTCGAGCCCCACCTCACCCTTCGCCACCAGCACCTCGTGCTTCTCAGTGATCCCGTCGTCATCGAGCTGGCGGTGCACTAGCTCCAGCTTCGCCGAGTCTATCGCCGGTACGCTCACCAGCGCCCTCACCAAGGCCACCTTTGAGAGCACCACCAGCGTCTGCCTGCTGACCCCTCTATGGCGCGGCCTGGGATCGGCGAAGCTGATGCGAGGCACCGCCACCGCCGTCCCGCCCAGCACCCCCACCGCGTTGATGTGCTCGCCTTGTGCGATCGAGCCGAAGCCCCACTCGGTCTCCGTGCCGACGTTCCCCGGCCCTTGCGCCACGATCACCACCTCAGCCCCCACCACCGCCCGAGCGGCCAGCAGCCCAGTGTATAGATTCACCGCTTCATAGTCCCCGCCAAACGCCTGCCCGACCGTGATGGTGGCGTCTATCAGCCCTGCCTCCTTCAGCGCCGAAGCGAGCTTGCTGAAAGCTAATGGAAGCGCGGCCGTATCCGTCATCACATAGGCGACCTTCGCCTCAGGCGAAAGCCCTTTCACCGCGGCGGCCGCCGGCGCGATCTGGCTGTGCAGGCCAGCCACTATCACCGCCATCCCCTCTAACCCCTCCGACGACTCCACGGCCTCGCGATAGGGGCTTCCCTGCTCCTCCACGGTCTGGCAGCGAAACTGCAGCGGGGTGTAGCGCAGCTTCACGATTCGGCCGGCTGCCTCTGTCTGCAGGTCGGGTTGCTTCCCCGACCTGCTCATCACGAAGTGATACCCGCCTGTCCCCAGCCGCGCCCTCACCGCCGTCGTGTTAAGTAGCACTTGCTCGCCCATCTCTACCCGTCCGAGGAGCTGTGTGTAGTTGATCGCCATTTCCTCGTTGCTGTCCACCTTGACCGCAAGCTCCTGCGCCCCCGGCCGCTCCCGCTCGACACGCGCCACCAGGCCGACCTGCGTCTGCATCAAGCTGTTCCCCGACCTACCCATCGAAGCTCTCCGCCGCCGAGCTCGGCCGCCCAAGCGTCTCCTTAGCCCACCGGACACTCCGCACCACCAGATCCTCTTCCGCCGCCAGCACCTCCTCCTCCTCCGACGACCGCTCGGTAACAAGGCTTGGCTCGCGCGTCAGCCCCCGGTCCCGCACCAGCCGCAGTGTCCGTCCCAGCTCCAGTGCCGTCGCCCCGGGCAGCCGCCTCAGATACTCCTCCTCCAGCACAGGCGCCGGGTGCTTGCCCAGATAGGTCTCGATATTCAGGTTCGCGGCCGGCGACTCGCTGTGCAGCAGGTCAATGATCCCAGGCAAGTCCACCACACCCTCGCCCAGCGCGCAGCAAACGAGGCGGAACCCGTCTGGCCGCGCAACCACCTGGTAATCCTTCAGGTGAACCGTCTTCACCAGCCGGCCAAACGCCCGAACCGACTCCAACGGGTCCTCCAGCAAAGCCAACGCGTTACCCGTGTCGAAGCACACCCCCACCAAGGGGCTTGCCACTAGCTCGACCAGGCGCAGCAGCTCCCCGGTTGTCAGGTCCTGATGGTTCTCTATTGCGATCGCGACGCCATAGCGCTCACACACAGGCAGCGCTTGGCTTACCTCGGCTGCCGCCGATGACAGTATGTGCTCCATGCCCGAGGCGGCCGTCGGCCGCGGCTTTCCCACGAACGTCCGAACCAGCGGCGACCCCAGCACGTGAGCGGCCCGCACCATGTTCTGGAGATGATCTGGATTCGTCCCGGCCGTCCCCAGCTCCAGGTACAACCCCAAGGCCTCCGCCTTCCGCCTCAGCTCGCTCACATATCCGTAGTCAAGGCTGTCCAGGTGCCGGGCGTCGGCCAGTTGCAGACCGTCGAGCTCCAGCTCGGCCGCCTTCTGGAGGAGATGGTCCAGCCCCATCGGTGGGTTCGCGCGAGGGGTGTAATCCCACAGACCAGTCGCGCAGCGGTAGCTGTATGTGTCCAGTCCGAGCTTCAAGCCTCGCCCCCTTTGTTGAGCGGTCCGGTGCGCCCGCTGACCCAGTTTCAACGCTGCCCGGCCCCCCCCTTCCCCCTGCTCTGCCAGCTCGGCAGGGTGTGGCCCTTTTCCTCTGTCTAGAAATCCGGCCGGGAACCCCCTGATGTGAGGGGGCCGATGGTCGCTGGCAGCGGTCGTAGCGCGGTATCCCGCTGATCGCCGATGGCGCGCGCGATCCCCAGGCATCGCCCCAGGAGGCCGCCCGGTTCCGCGATCAGCCTGTTCGCGGCGGCCCGCAGGGGGGAGAAGGCAGCAGCGGGGTCTGCGCCGCCTTCGCGGCGCTTCGTTCGAGCCACCTGTAGCGGTCCCTGTAAGACTCTCTGTTCAGTCAAGAGTTGTCTCAACGCAGTCTTGTTCGCGTTACGCGGCGACAGTGGCAGGTCAGACAGCGGTTCGACGCGGTCGGCAAGCATGGCTCGGTCGCCGTGACCGAGCGGCTGATACGGACGCTCAAGCGGGGACGGCTTGCCCGGGTAGACTACACGCGACTGGCCTTGGCGGCCGCGTCTTCCTGTCGAGCCAGGTCCAGATCGTGCTCGACCATAAGGTCGACAAGCTGCCCGAAGCTGACGGTCGGCTTCCAGCCAAGGCGGTGGCGCGCCTTCGCGGCGTTCCCGAGCAGCAGGTCAACTTCGGTCGGCCTGAAGTAGGTCTTGTCGATCAGGACGTGCTCTCGCCAATCCAGGTCGAGCTTGGCGAAGGTTCGCTCAAGGAACTCCTGGACGCTGTGCTTCTCTCCGGTGGCGATGACGTAGTCGTCCGGCTCGTCTTGCTGAAGCATCAGCCACATGGACTGGACGTAGTCGGGCGCGTACCCCCAGTCCCGCTCTGCTGCCAGGTTGCCAAGGTAGAGCTTGTCCTGGAGCCCGAGCTTGATCCGTGTGGCGGCGCGCGCGATCTTCCGCGTCACAAAGGTCTCGCCCCGCCTGGGCGACTCGTGGTTGAAGAGTATCCCGTTGCAGGCGAAGAGGCCATAGGCCTCCCGGTAGTTGATCGTCTGGTAATGAGCGAAAACCTTCGCGCACGCATAGGGAGACCGCGGCCGGAACGGCGTGCTCTCGGACTGCGGCACCTCTGCCGCGTTCCCGAACATCTCGCTTGACCCCGCCTGGTAGTAGCGAACGCGGTTTCCCATGGTCCTCACCGCGTCCAGCAGGCGAAGCGCTCCCAGGGCGGCGCACTCGGCCGTGTACTCCGGTTCGGAAAAGGAGATCCTGACGTGAGACTGCGCGGCGAGGTTATAGACCTCGTCTGGCTGCACTCGCTCGACAATGCTGCGCAGGGAGGTCGCATCGGTGAGGTCCCCGTAATGGAGCTTCAGCCGGGTTCCCGGCTCGTGCGGGTCGCGGTAGAGGTGGTCAATCCGCCCCGTGTTGAAGGAGCTGGAGCGACGGATCACCCCGTGGACTTCGTAGTCTCGGGCGAGCAGAAACTCGGCCAGATAAGAACCATCCTGCCCGGTTATGCCAGTGATCAATGCCACCTTCATTGCGCCGCCTCCGGTCCCGGCTCGCAGGATGCAGAGCGACGAAGCCCGCGAGCCGCCGAAACTGAAACACGAGTGCCGCTGTAAGCTTCGTCCAAAGATCGAGCAGCCCTTCAAAGATGGCGTGAAGGGCCGCAGGTGACCCAGTGGGCGCAAGATGCGGCTGCGTTGACCCAGAAGCACGCACAGTGGTACCATTGCTGGCGATGCTGCTGCGTCGTGCGCGGGCACTGTCAGCCAGCCTGCGCGCTCTGTCAAGGAGGCTGGTGGAATGCAGAACGGTCGTGCCGCGGGCAAGCTGGGTCCGGGCAGCCGGAACAGCCGGCTCGCCGCGTACTTCGACCAAGCTGTCGGGCAGCATGAGAGGATGAGCTCCCCGCGCGCTCACTACCATCGGCGACTCCGGCAGTTGATCGCGAGCTTCGTCGAACCAGGCAGTTCCGTGCTTGAGATCGGGTGCGGTGCGGGCCACCTACTGAAGGCCCTTAGGCCGAGCCGGGGCGTCGGCGTTGACATCAGCCCCAAGATGGTAGAGCTGGCAGGGAGCGAGAACCCCCAATACGAATTCCTTGTAGGCGACGCAGAGGGCCTCCCGGTTCGTGAACCGTTCGACTACGTGGTGATGTCGAATCTGGTCGGCTACCTGACCGATGTATGGGAGGCGTTCCGCCAGCTCAGGCAAGTTACGCATTCGGGGAGCCGCGTCGTCGTCACCTACTACAACTTCCTCTGGCAGCCGGCCCTCAAGCTCGCCGAGTGGCTGGGGCTACGGGCCAGACAGCCCGAGCAGAACTGGTTGTCGCTCCACGACTTGGAGAACCTGTTGCAGTTGAATGGCTACGAAATCGTTCGTTCCGGCACCGACTGCCTGATGCCTGTTCCCATCCCGGTGCTCGCGCCGCTGGTCAACCGCTACCTCGCGCGGTTGCCGGGCTTGCGTCAGCTCTGCCTGACGACCTTCGTGATCGCGCGCGATCGCGACGCCTCCGCGCCACGTGCGTACCCCGACCGCAGTTGCTCCGTCATCATCCCGACTCGCAATGAGCGGGGAAACGTGGCGGCGCTGGCGCGGCGGCTGCCGGAGATGGGGACCCACACCGAGATCGTTTTCGTGGATGGCAACTCGACGGACGGCACAGTGGAGGCCATCGAGGAGCAGATCGAGCGGTATCGTGGTGTACGAGACATCAAGCTGATCCACCAGGTCCCGCGCTCCGGAGACGGGAAGCCCGGGGCAATGCTGCCCCAGGGCAAAGGCGACGCAGTGCGCAAGGGATTCGACGCGGCGAGCGGCGACGTGCTGATCATCCTCGATTCCGACTTGTCGGTCGCGCCTGAAGACATTCCGCAGTTCTACCAGGCGCTCGTCGAGGGGCGAGGCGAGCTGATCAACGGGTGCCGCCTCGTCTATCCCATGGAGAGGCAGGCGATGCGATTCCTGAACCTGCTCGGCAACAAGGCGTTCGCCACTCTCTTCTCCTGGTTGCTCGACCAGCGGGTGAAGGATACCTTGTGCGGAACGAAGGCCCTGCTGGCGCGAGACTACGCCCGGATCAAGGCCAACCGCAGCTACTTCGGCGATTTCGACCCGTACGGCGACTTCGATCTCATCTTCGGCGCGGCGCGGCTCAACATGAAGATCACAGAGATCCCGGTTCGGTATTATGCCCGGACGTATGGGGATATCAAGATCTCCCGGTTCCGCCACGGGTTGATACTGCTCCGGATGAGCCTCGTCGCCATGAGGAAGCTCAAGTTCTTCTGAAGCAGGCCGGGAGTTCCGGAATGCCCAGGGTAGACAAGGCTGCAGTACACGAGCACTGGGACGAAGTGGCAGCCATCTATACAGCCCACAAAGAAGCGAACCGTGACTACTTCGACGCTCTCAAGGCACTGTTCGCCGTCGCGCTCCCCAGATCGTGCGAACTCCGCATCTTGGAGGTAGGCTGTGGCAATGGCGACGTGCTCCGTAGCCTGGCTCCCCGCGCAGGTCTCGGCCTCGACATAAGCGAGGCGATGATCGCGGTCGCCCGCGAGCGCCAGGCAGACTTATCGACACTCAGGTTCGAGGTCGGCGACGCCGAGGACCTCGTGGGCCTGCCCCTCTACGACGCAGTCATCTTGCCAGACCTGCTCGAGCACGTGACCGACTGGCGACGGGCACTCCGTGAGGCTGCAGCCCACGTGAAGCCGAGCGGCCGGCTTGCCCTCAGTACCCCCAACCCTCTCTGGGCGCCAGCGTTGTACGTACTGGAAAAGCTCCGCCTCAAAACGCCTGAGGGGCCGCATCGGTTCGTCTGGCTTCGCTCGATCACCTGCGAACTCCAGAAGATTGGCCTCACCGTCACTCTGGCCGGCAACCACCTCCTCATCCCCAAGAACATTGGGCCCGCTGCTTGGCTGAACCACAGGCTCGCGCGCGTGCCGGGCTTGGCCTATCTTGGATTGATCCAGTTTGCGGTCGCCTGTCGCAGCCCTGACCGCCCGGCCTGATGGCCCGGCCGGAGAAGGCGAGCCGCTCCCGCCCCGTGCCCCGCCCGTGCGAGGAGCACCGCCCGAAGCAGGAAGGGATAGACGCCACCGTTGGCGGGCTACACACCCGTCAACCTGACTGACCTCCCTCTTGCTGCCCACCTGCGGCAGCGCTACGCTGGCCGCTCGCCTGTGGGCCGGGAGCGTATGGGTCTATCCAGCCTTCGCCACGGAGCCACCGCCAGAAGAACAACCCGAAGAAGACGATGAGCAGAGGCTGGATCTGAGATATCTGGCGGTTGAAGGCCTGATACACACACACTCTTACAGGATAGGTCGTGCTGAAATACGGTGAAAGAGAAATGGCTATCAGGGCCACGATGGCCAGTGCGAGCAGGTGGGCGCGAGTCCGGCGGACGGCATCCGGGACCAGCAGGAATGGCACGGCCAGCAGCACAACCAGGGTGCCGAACCAGGACGCCCCAAGCAGTGCACCCGAAATGCCTCGACTGCCAGCCCGGGCAATCGGGCTCACTGTGAGCCATGCCTCATGGAGTATCACAGGCAGTCTGCGCAACTGGGGCAGTTGAGAGAAATGCGCCTGAGGCCCATAGGACTCTGTCCCGTAGCGAGCCTCTGCCCCGTACCACAGCCCGGCAGTCAAGAGCCACAGCCCGACCAGCGTTACCACGACGGTGAGGCCAACGCGGCGCCCGTGCGCGCCCCGCGCTTTCGCCATTCGTACACCCAGGCAGCTCACCGCCAGGATCACGAGCCAGGCCCCGTTCCCCTCCAGCTTCGTGAACGCAGCCAGCCCTCCCGCAATACCAGCCACCGCAAGAGAGCGCCATGACGCCGTCCACGCCCACTCGTCTGCCATAACCACTCCGACAACCAGGAAGACCGAGAGCGGCACATCGGCATAGGCGTGGCAGCCCCCTGAGAACCACCACGACCCGGCCAGCACTCCGAAGCAACACCAGGCGAGGGCCACATCGGCGGGCACGCGACGGCGGCGCAACGCCCAGTAAGACGCAAGAGTGGCTGCGAAGACGAACATCGCTGACACGATCTTGACGTACTCGTCGGCTACTCGGCCATGCCACCCATACATCCAAGCGAATACAAGCGGCACCAACTGCGGCTGCTCACCGTGCACGGTAGCTGGCCACGCGAAGAACGTCTGTTGCACGAATATGCCCAGGGCGCGGGGAGCCCAGACGTTCAGCGTATCATAGTGGATGATGTCGACAAGGACCGTCATCGCCAGCAACAACGCGAACTGACTCGCCAAGACGAGAGCCAAAAGCCAAGTCAGGGCACGCCTCCAGGCTGGCAGCGCGGGTTCTCGGCTGTCTTCACTCTGAGCTGCTGGCTCCGGCAAAGCCCGGCCCACCAGCCAGAGTATGACCAGACAACACGCGACAAACCCCAGCACCCGGACCGGGGTCAGGCGTATGCCCGCGAGCAAGAGAACCATCATGCACCAGGCTAGCAGCCCGCTGCCAAGGCCGAAGGACACCCCGATGCCCCGCGACAACCCCACACGCAACGGCTCCCTCAGGATGAAACGACACACCAGCGCGCCGGCCAATACTGCAGGAACCAGCGCTGACAGCGTAAGCAGTACCCCGCCGAGAGACAGATGGCTGGCCGCGCTCATTGCGGACGCCCCCGGTACGTCAGGAGTATCCCCCCCGCAATCTCCTCTGTCTGGAGCGACTCGCCTAGCTCGGCCCGCAGAGCGTCGGCCACTCTGCGGTCATCCCCGGAGGCCGGAGGGGGAACTACCGCGTAGTGTGTGCCGCCGGATGAAGACCACTGATGGGCCAGGGGTGACGGGTCCTTCAGCAGAACGTTCAAAGGCCAGCTCGGCCCCACCGCCCGATGCGGCATAAGGAAGTAACGGCAGGCAAGCCATCGTTCTGAATCGGGGTCCGCCAGCACCAGCGGCGTCGCGCCGGGTGGGAGATGCTCCTGGCATCTCCGACCGAACTCACGCCACACGGGCATTCGGGCGTGTGCGGTATCAGGCGCGCCGCTTCGCTCATGACGCACCCACCACACGCGCGCCCGCACGGTGCCTGGAACGCGAGCCAGAAACACGGCAACCAGGACTGCACCTACAGCAAGAGCCAGAGCGCTACGCCAGCGCGACAGGCCACCTCGTGGGCTGGCGGGAGTCCCGGCCAGGCGCACCAGCCATGTCCCGCGTTCGTTGCCGCCGTGCTCATACTGAGCCATAGCTCCCCTAATCTGTGCCCGAACCTGACGTACGCAACTGCAAGACAGCAGCAGGGATGAGTTTCGTGCTGACCGACGCCAGCGCCTGCCGCTCGGCTTCCGTCCAGCACTGCCGTTGGGCTTGTTCGAGCGCCGCGGCCGCTGCCTGGCGATCCCCTGCTCGGGCAAGGAGCACTGCCCGAAGCAGGAAGGGATAGACGGCGCCGTTCCCCGGCTGGACACCGGTCAACCCGAGCCCAAGCAGGTCCGCGAGCTGCTCCTCCGCCGAACCGGCAGGATGCTTGAACCAGATCGCCCAGAGGTTCACGCGCTCGATCAGCCCCACCTCTCGCGGCAAGCCCGTGGGCCGCTCCAGGTGGCCGCCTCGATAGTCGCGCAGACCAACCAGAACCACCCTCCCATGGACTGATGCCAGCAGGTCAGGCTTCTCCGCGAGATCCTTCGCGTGCCAGTTCCCGCCCTTGAAGCCTGGCGCATACCGGTCTCCGCCGTGGAGAGCGGGGTGCCACGTTCCCGGCGCGATGCCTGTCGTGCTTGCTACGACGACCGCACTCTCACCTCCGAGGAGAGGCGCCATCTCCTGCCACAGGCCCCGGTAGTCGAACTTGCCCTCCAGGCTGTAGGCGAACTTGACGGCCGGCTCAGTTCCCCACACGAACGCGCCAATGCCAACGAGCAGGACAACACCTGCCGCGGGCCGGAACCTCCGCCACAAAGGCGCGAGGACGCCAACGAATCCCGCCGCGCTGATGATGGACACCGGGGCGATCTCGTACAGCAGATACTTCGACGCGAGGCCTGCCACGGCCGCTGCTGACGTCACATGCACGAAGGCGTACAGCACGCAGGTTGCGGGGAGGATCGCAAGAACGGCAAGCGCGTACTCTCTGGTGACCGGACTGGCCTGGGACCTGCGGCCGAAGCTCTGCCAGGCCATGACCGCGGCGCCAAGCGCCAGGAGGAGGAACACCCAGGTGCTCAGCGGGCCGGTCACTGATCTGAACGCTATCTCCAGCATGGCAGCAGCGTCTGCGAACAGCCGCCCAGGGCTGTGGACGCTTTGAACAGATGCTGAGGTCTGGACCTGCTGAACAAAGGCCTGGCCCTCTTGCATGAGCCGCATCTCTGTCCGAAGGGCCAGCGCGAGCGGAACCAGGATTGCGCAGAGCGCGGGCCAGAATCTGGGCAGCTCTCTTGTCTCGACCCAGCTCCTTCCGGCGGAGACCGCGAGGTCGCTCACCTCCGAAGAATGGCCTCGCATCACCCTGAGACATTCGCCCGTGTCGAGGTCCCACAGTCGAACTGTGCCGTCTTTGCTGCCGGAGACGGCGCGCCCCCGATCGGTTGTGAGCACCACTCGCGTGACCGCGTCCGTGTGGCCCTCCAAGGTCCTGATGCAGTCGCCTGTGTCCAGGTTCCAGACGCGGACCGTGTTGTCGGTTGCCCCTGTTACCGCCCGCCTCGGCCGCCGCTCGATGGGGATGACGAGCCGGGCGAGCACATAGAGCAGCAAGACGCCGGCCAGCACGAGCGGTTCGATTGCGCGGGACATGAGGCAGAGGAAGAGGGCAAGGCCGAACCAGAGCCAGTTGGCCGGAGTGGGCCGCACTCGGGCTCTGACGAACAGCAGGAGCGTGAGCACCAGCAGGAAGGTGAAGATCGTATAGGGCCGCGCCTCTTGCGACAGGCCGATGTGCAGCGGGCTGAGGGCGGCGACAACGCCAGCAAGAAGCCCGGTGGCCGGCCCAGCGGCCTTCGCTCCCAAGACCATAATGCAGAGCACGCCCATCACCCCGAAGACGGCCGCCGGGAACCTCACCCACCAGTCGGAGAGATCGAGGCCCACCCGGTAGAGACCATACCCTATCAGGTAGTCCAGAGGGGGCTGTATCTGGGTCGCGGCCTTGCCAACCACTTCGGCGATGCTGGAGGACCGGTAGTAACCTACCTGCCGAAGCTCGTCCATCCACAGGCTCTTGCGATCGAGCGCGTGGAGCCGCAGAAAGGTGGCAGCCAGGAGGATGGCCGCTCCAGCGAGAAGAACTCCGCGCGACACCAGGCGTTGCCGTCGTGCCTCCTCCATGTGCCAGAGGCCTCCTCTGTTCGAGCGGTTCTTGTACGTCCTCTGCCAGGACGGGGCTGGATTGTCGTCTGAGGAGGCTGCAGTCACCGACGGTCAACGAGACTGGAGTCGCTCGGGGAGTAGGCGGAACTCCACGCTGAGTGCTCCTGGTTCTGCAGCCCCGTAGCGGACATCGGGTCTCAGTTCCTGGGCCAGCCCTGTGCGAGAACAGTCGTCCGGCAGGCCTATTGGTTTCCCTGTTCGCGCTGTCGTTCCTTCCACGCCGTTGTCAGGTCACCGGCCGGAAAACGGGTTGGACTTTAGCTCCCTCCAGACGCTGCTCGACGGCACGCGCATCCACCGCCGCCTTCAGTATCCCCAGCGCGTCGCGGTAGACCTCCAGCATGTAGTCAATGTCGGCGTCGGTATGGGCGTAACACATGAAGTGCTGTCCGGAGTACAGGACGCCACGCTTGATCGCCTCCTGCTGGAAGAGGCTCTTGACGGCCAGCGCGTCGGTTCCGCCGGCTGCCCGGAACGCCAGCATCACACGCGGAGGGAGGCCGCTGACCTCTGCCACATCCTCCAACGCAAGCTCTTGCACCAAGCTCAGGCAGCCGTCGCGGAACCGCCGGCCCAGCGCCCACAGGTGCTCGTGCACAGGTTCCCTGCGAAGCTCCTGAAGGGTGGCCTTGGCCGCGGCCAGCGACAGGCACTCGCCGCCAAAGGTGAAGGAGAAGAATATCTCTGCGAACTCCCGCATGATCTCCGCGCGACCGACGACGGCGGAGATGGGAAGACCATTGCCCAACCCCTTTCCGACGCAAGTGAGGTCTGGCATTACCCCATAGTGCTGCTGCGCGCCGCCGAGGGCAACCCGAAACCCGGTGATGATCTCGTCGAAGATGACCAAAGCCCCATGGCTGTGGGCCATCTCGACGACGTCAGGCAGGAAGCTGCCCTGTGGCTCGGTAAGCTGGACCGGCTCCATGATCACTGCCGCCACCTGGCCTGGGTACTCCGCGAAGACACGGCCTAGCGAGTCGAGGTCGTTGTAGACGAACGCGTGCTGGAGAGCGATATCCCCCTTCGGCACGCCCCGGTTGCGCGTGGTGCAGCCGATATACCAGTCCTGCCATCCGTGATAGCCGCAGTGCGCGACGTGCTCGCGGCCAGTGTGGGCCCGCGCACAGCGCACCGCGCCCGCGGTGGCATCGGACCCGTTCTTGGCGAAGCGCACCATTTCCGCGGAGGGGATGGCTTCGATCAGCGCCTCGGACACCTCGACTTCGAGCGGGTGCATGAGCGTCAGGCTGATCGCTTCGCGAAGCTGAGCCTCGACGGCCCGCGTGGTGGCAGGATAGCAGTGGCCCAGCAGGATGGCGCCAAGCCCGAACGCGCAGTCCAGGTACTCGTTGCCGTCCACGTCCCAGACCCGGGCTCCCTCCCCTCGCTGGAGGTACTTGGGAGAGACGCCACCGACGTACTGCGTCGGCCCTTTGCTGAAGGTCTGGGTGCCGGCCGGGATGATCGGCAGCGCCCTCGCCCACAGCTCCTCCGACCGGAGGTGACTCAGCTTCCGCACCTTCACTGCCCGGCTCCTTTCGCGCGCAGCCTCTTCAGCGCGACGTCTCGCACGACCCCTTGGTTGACCGTCAACAACTCTGGCTTCTTCCGTAGAAGAGCGAGGATGGCCTCCAACCCGAATACCTCTCCTTCGCGATGCAGGCAGGTGTAGACGCGGCGCACGAACTCCAGGTCGCGCGGCTCGTCCACCGTCCACCGCATCCACGACAGGTCGGGGTCGTGAGAGACGAGGCAGTGTCGGAACACCTCTGGGCGGAGGCGAACGTAGGGCGTCACGTGCTCCCGCTCATCACCCGTGGCTTCCCGCCACATCAGCTCCAGAATGCGAAAGGGAAACACCTCTGTGTCGAGCCCGTCCGGGTAGGTTTCGGGCTCGATGTTGCTTGCGTAGTCGCAAGCCCCGTCTGCCAGGTAGGCATTCGCAACGGCGTCCACGACCTCCGGACAGATGAGCGGGCAGTCGCCAGTGATCCGCACGACGACATCAGCCCCTCGCGCGGCCGCGCACCGGTAGTACCGACCCAGCACGTCGGCTTCGCTCCCCCGGAACACATCGCGTCCTTCGGCTTCGAGCAGGCCCGCCAGGGAATCGTCCCGCGCCAAATCTGAAGTGGCCACCACCAGCGCGTCCAGCGTGCTGCAGTGATCCAGCCGCTGGAGTTGTCGCAGCAGCATCGGCGCTCCGCACAAGTCCATGAGGACCTTGCCGGGCAGACGGGTGGAGCCCGTGCGGGCCTGCACAATTCCCAGGATCATCGAACACTCTCTCTGTTCAGATGGGTTCTCGGCATCCGGTCAAGGCGGATTGTGCCGCCGCTTCCACCAACCGGAGAGTTCGCAGCCCATCCCATCCGTTGGGATCGGGTCGGGCGCTGCCGCGCACCGCCGCTATGAACTGCTGCATTTCAGCCTGATAGGCCTGCTCCGGCATGAATCCCTCCCAATTGCGTTCCTCCCAGGTTCCCGTCTGGGCGCGAAATACGGACAGCTTCTCCCCCTCATACTCCCAGATCGCGGTTCCCTCGACGCCGACCACTTTGCACTTGCGGGAGTAGGAGCGCTGGATGTAGTCGAGGTGCAGTTCTCCGATTACGCCATTCCCGAATTCGCAGATCATGACGGCAAGCTCATCCACATCGGTCCCGAGAACGCCGGTGTTGAGAGTGACGCAGAACACGCTGGAAGCCTCTCCCAGCAAGTAGCGCAGCAAGTCTATCTCGTGGCAGACGTCCAGGAGAACACCGCCTCCCCACTCCCGCCTGGCGCTGTAGGTGTCACGGTAGTCCCGCGCTGGGCGCCAGTTGGGCAGATACCAGCCGTATTCCGCCCGGCCGCACACAATCTGTCCGATCTCTCCCGCGCGTATGACCCTCCGCAGTTCCCGCACGCCGGGATGGAAGCGCAGGTTATAGCCCAACATCACGAGGCGCTTGTCTCGGTCGGCCTGCTCCAGAAGAGGCGCCACGCCATGCCCGCTCATCGCGATCGGCTTCTCAACCAGCGCGTGACATCCATGCGCGACAGCTTCCCGCAACCCTTCCAGATGAAGATGAGTGGGGGTGGCCACAACGACCGCATCGGGCTGACCGGCGAACGCCGCCTCCAGCGTGGCGAAGGCCGTCGCGCCCATCGCCGCGGCCTCTGCGCGCCGCAGCTCATCCGGATCCACGGCCAGCAGGTGCGTGACCTCTGGCATTGCGGCCAGGTTCCTGACGTGGCGCTGACCGATAGACCCACAGCCGACAACCACCACCGTCAACCCGTCTGGGTTCATTGGCGTCCGCCTATGTCTTGCACTGCCACTCGTCCCGCAGCAGGCCCATGACGATGCGGTCAAGCGTCCTTCCCCCCCGCACCACCTGCTCCCGCTGCCTCCCTTCCACCACAAACCCGACCTTCTCATAGGCTTTGCGCGCGGCCTCGTTGCCTTCGAGGACGCCCAGCGTGATCTTGCGCAGGTTCAACTCCTCGAATGCGTACGAGACGGTCAGCCTGGTCGCCTCGCTACCGCGGCCGCCCCCCCACCGAGACTTGTCGCCTATCATGATGCCGAACTCGGCCACCCCGTGCACCCAGTTGATGGGCCCCAGCTTCACGTTTCCGATATGGGCGTCATCCTCGGCATCAGCCACCGCGAAGATCACATCGTTCGGAGATGCCGTCACTCTCTCCCAGAAATGCAGCAGCTCATCCCGGGTGGTGGGGAAGATGCCGGTTTCCATGAACCGGGTTACGTCGGGATCGTTCAGCCAGCCCAGGTAGCGCTCGTTCAAGTCCTCTCGCTCCAGAGGTCTAAGGTAGACGAGTCGGCCTCGCCGAAAGACAGTTGCCATCCTACCGCGCTCCTCTCAGGCCAGCTTATCCCACGTGATCGGCTCGTGCTCCGCGATATCCGCGCCGGCCGTGCGGCCGATCACGGCCGAGGCGTACTTGGGCTTGAGCCCGGCGCCGGGCCGGAGCACGGTCAGCATATCCTTCGTGATCTTGGTCCCCTTGGGGATGTCCACCGCGGCGAAGAGGCTGCGGCGCAGTTCCACGTAGAAGACATTCTCGCTGCGCGCTCGCTGCTTTCGCCTCGTCCCGAGTGCCTGCTCGACGGCGCGAATGCCGGCCACCATCTCCTTCAGCTCATCGGGCTCCAGGGCGAAGGGGTGGTCGGGGCCGGGCAGGTCGCGGCTGAGGGTGAAATGCTTCTCCACACAGACCGCGCCCCGCGCGGCCGCGGCGATGGGCATGGCGATGCCGCTGGAGTGATCGCTCAGGCCGACGGGAACGCCGAAGGCGGCGCGCATGGTGTCCATGGCGCGCAGGTTCATGCTCTCGAAGGGCACCGGGTAACCGATGATGCAGTGCATGAGCATGACCTGCTCTCCGCCGGCCGCCGCCACCGTGGCGAGCGCGTCCTCAATGTCGCCGAGGCCCGCCATGCCGGTGGAGAGGATGAGCGGCTTGCCGGTGCGTGCCGCATGCGCGATGAGCGGCAGGTGCCAGAGCTCGAAAGTGGCGATCTTGTGCGCGGGGACGTTGACATCGGGGGCCTCGAGCAGGTCCACCGCCTGCAGGTCGAAGGGAGTGCAGAGAAAGTCCAAGCCCGCCTGCCTCGCATAGTCGGCCAGCTCGGGCAGCCATTCGCGCGGCAGCTCGAGCTCTCGGAAGAGGTCGTTCATCGTCTTCTCGTCACCGTACTTCTCCCGGAGATACTCGGCCAGCTTGCCTTTGCGGGATACGATCCGATCCGCGTTGAAGGCCTGGAACTTGACCGCGTCCGCGCCTGCCTCTGCCGCCGCGTCAATGAGCTGCTTCGCCTGATCCAGCTTCCGGTCGTGATTGCTCCCGGCCTCGGCAATGACGTAGACCCGGCCGCTGTCACTCCACCAGTCTCTGATCTGTATCGTTGGACGCACCAGCCGGCTCCTCCGTTCAGTCTCTGTCTGAACTCAGTCCATCTGTCTGGCCAGCGCGAATGCCTCTGCCGCCGCCAGACCGGCCACCGATCCCCACATCGCCGCACGCGCCCGAAGGATCTCAGGCGACCGTGGATGAGGCGAAGGCCGCATCTCGCCTTCATAGAAGCCGAGGGTCTCGATCTTCGCCTCGAGCCAGTCCGCGATATCCGTAAAGCGGTTGGGAGCGAAAGGCGCGCCGACGCCGAAGCTCCACTCCGTGGCTGAGGGGGTCTCGAAACACCAGAGTGCGCGCGGTGTGGGCCCCCCCACTGGTCGGAACGCGGTCAGCACCGCTCTGTGTGTCAGCACATGGTCTATGTTAAGGTCCCCCGACCAGTGAGTGTAGACCACGTCTGGCACACTGCAACCCACGGCGGCCTCGATCGCCTGGACGATATGCAGCAGAGGAACGCTGTCGAAAGCGTTGTCGGGAAAGTCGAGGTGGTGCACCCGGGCGAAGCCAAGCGTGTCCGCGACTCTCTGCGAAGCCCCGCGGAGACGCTGCTGCTCCTCCACAGCCTTCTGGCTTTCGCCTGGGGCGGTCCGGGAGGCGGCTCCGCCGCTGAGCAAGAGCACGCTTACCTCGTCGCCACGAGTTGCGTGGCGTGCGAGCGTAGCGCCGGGCCCGAGCAACTCGTCGTCCGGATGAGCACAGACAGCAAGCACGCGTGAAGCCATCAAGGTTCCCCCATTTTGAAGCGCTGCCCCACCGCCAGGCCTGCCTCCTCTGGGGCCAGGTCTTGACCGGTCTCCCAGGCCACCCGTGTGAGGGCGATGTGTCCGGGATGGCAGGCCACGAGAGCCTCCCCTGACTCGACGCTGAGGACCGTCCCTGGCGGCGCCGGGTCCGGCTCGTTGTCGAGGTAACGGGCTGCCCATACGGTGAGCTTGCGGCCCCCACAGAACGTGAACGCGCCGGGATAGGGACGCGTAAGTCCTCTCACCCAGTTGTACTGGTCGAAGGCTGACTTCCGCCAGCGCATGACCCCGTCGGCGGGGGTGCGCTTGGGCCAATAGGTGGCCTGGGTTTCGTCCTGCGGCACGCGTGGGGCACGCCCCTCCAGCAGGGCGGGGAGCAACTCCAGTATCGTCTCCTGCTGGAGTCTCGCGATCTTATCGTAGAGGCTCTGGGCGTCGTCCTCGAACTCCACCGAGAAAGAGCGCTGCGCGATGATGTCACCGCAGTCCACGCCGGGATCCACGTAGAAGGCAGAGAGCGCGCTCTCCGCAAGGCCGTGGATAAGCGTCCATGGGATGGGCGCGCGGCCGCGGTGTTTGGGGAGGCGAGTGGGGTGTGTCCCGACCACGCCGTGTCGCGGCACATCCAGAAACTCCCGGGCGATGAGCCGCGACCACCCGAGCACCAAGACGATCTCGGGATCTGCTGCCCGCAGCGCGGCGAGCGATGCCGGGCCATTAATGTCCCGCGTCTTGTGTACCGCGACGCCATAGCGCTGGGCTAGGTCGTCAAACGACACATATCCTGATGCTCCCGACATGCTTTCCTCGTACGCGAAAATCAGGCTCACCAGGCAGCCACCCTCTAGGATGGCCTCAGTCGTGCGATACCCCATCTCTACGCCTGCTACGATCACTACGGACACTGCCAGCCCTCTCCCCTGCTATCGCACACTGGTCTCCTCCTGCCTGCTAGGCTTTCTCTCTCCGGCTTCGGAGTACCAGCAAGTGTGCTCTCAATCCGTGGACCGTCACTTTCTTCGCCCGCCTAAACCCGGCTCTCCGAAAGGCCGCCGTTGAGGCCGCGTTGGTCACCAGCACCTTTGCCACGACCCGCTCGACCTGGGGACGCTCCTCGACGAGGCGCACACAGGCCGTCGCGATCAGGGTCGTCCCCAACCCCTGCCCTCTTCGTGCTGTGCCGACCGAGACATGGATTTCGGCCTCTTCTCCCGACACAGAAAAACGCGCCTGTCCTATCGGCTCGCCATCCTGGTTCTCAGCGATGTATATCACTTGGTTGTTATCATCGAGGGTAGCAGCCAGCCACTTCTGGTGTGCTTCCCACGGGACCTCATCGCTATTGAGGAACCACCTGCGCGTCGCCGGGTCGTTTCGCCACTCCCAGAGGAGGCGGGCGTCGTCCATGTTCGCCGGTCGAAGGCGTATCGGTGGTTTCGTCATATTCACTGCCCGGAATTCCTGGCTGCGGCGGCGCACTCCGTAGCCCCCGGGGCCAGCGTCTCAGGCGCGCTGCTCTCGCGACAGAGCGTCATCAATTGCCGCAGCTACCCGGGCCGCGCCCAGTCCATCCACCAGTTTCGCTGCCTTCCGGGCGATGTCCTCCCGCCTTCGCCCCTCGCCCAGGAGCCGTTCGAGTGCGGCCGCGATCGCCCCGGCGGTCACGTCCTCGAACCAACCCAGGTCCACGGCCGCGCCTGCCTTCCCCATGCCTCCGGCGATGCCGCGCTGGTTGTCGGCCACGGCCATAAGGACCATGGGGCGGCCCAGGCAGCACAACTCCCAGGTTGTAGTGCCCGCGGCGCTCACCACCAGGTCGGCGGCCGCCAGGATGCGCTCGACTTCAGGCGGGTTGACGAGCACCTCGGTGGAGCAGGTCATCCGTGCCGCGGCGGCCTCGATCTCCTCCCGGTGGCGACAGGCGTCGCCGACGAGCACCGTGACGCGCACGGGCTGGCGGAGGAGCGCGATGGCTTGGAGGGCTTTCTCCGTCTGGCGGCTCATATCGGCGCCGCCGAAGGTGATGAGGAGGTCCGGCGGGTCGCCCATCGGCCGGCTCACGGCCTCGGCTCGCAGGGCCCGAAACTCCGGTCTGAGCATGGCATAGGTCGGGCCGAAAAGCCTCCGCGTGTATGGCGCCGTGTCGTAGGACAGCTTGGGCGCGTTGATGTTCTGGTTGATCAATACGTCGGAGGGGAAGTGGAAGGCCGCGATATCGTCAATGCTCGCCACGAGGAGGCCGGCGGCGCGCAGGCCGAGCAGGAAGGCTGTGTCGAAGGCGTAGCCGTCTGTGACAATGGTGTTCGCGCCGAAGCGCTCAGCGCTGCGCAAGGTCTCCGAGAGATCGGCCTCTTCGCTCGACTCAGGCTCGATCGGGTCCGCGTCGAACCCGGTGGCGCGAATCCGCGCCAGCGACTCCTCCTCGTATGCCCTGGTGGCGAAGCCCACCTCCCAGCCCCGTAAGCGCAGCTCGCGCGCCAGCGAGAGGCTCCGCATCACATGACCGAGCCCGATGAACGAGGCGCCATCGGCCCTCATCAGCACGCGGCGTGCAGGCATCAGCGAACCGCCTCGCACACCTCCCTCACCACTCGCCCCACCTCCTCATCGCTCATCGCCGGGAACATGGGCAGGCTGAGCAGGCGCTCATAGGCTTCCTCCGCCACCGGCCACTGGCCGCGCTGGTAACCGAGTCGCTGGTAGTAGGGGTGCCAGGGGACGGGGAGGTAGTGAACATTCACGCCAATCCCGGCCCCCCGCAGCCGCTGGAAGACCTGCTTGCGCCGCGCGGCCGCGCTCCCAGCCAGCCGGATCGGGTAGAGGTGATAGGCGTGCTCCACCTCGGGGCGGCGCGCGGGCCTCTCCACCTCGGCCACATCGGCGAACGACTGGTCATAGGTGCGCGCGATCTCTCGGCGCCGCGCGAGGAATCGGTCGAGCTTGCGGAGCTGGCTGAGGCCGAGCGCGCAGTTGATGTCGCTGATGCGGTAGTTGAAGCCGAGATACTGCATCTCATAGAACCAGCCGCCCATGCGCTCCCGGTCGCGGAAGGTGCTGGTGATCCCGTGGTTTCGGAAGAAGTGCACCCGCTCGGCCATCTCATCGGAGTTGGTGGCCACGGCGCCTCCCTCGCCGGTGGCGATGTGCTTGACGGGATGGAAGCTGAATGTCGTGAGACCCGCAACAGACCCGATAGGCCGACCGCGATAG
>Ga0315288_10001360_pt1 | contig 31582 bp, 29 predicted proteins | sample YL17G11_20_MG_FD_203454 | JGI IMG/M metagenome (GOLD analysis project Ga0315288, IMG submission 203454) | Sediment microbial communities from Yellowstone Lake, YNP, Wyoming, USA - YL17G11_20 | ecosystem: Environmental > Aquatic > Freshwater > Lake > Sediment | place: USA: Wyoming | collected...
GCACCAGGAAACGTAAGCACGCCCTTCCTTCTTCAGCCGAAAAGGAAGCCTAACCATAAAATAAGCTTTGGTTTTCATGCCGTTTCCGAAGTTTGTAGCATAATCATATCCCATCTTTTCCTCCTGCGTCAAATCGCGGAATTCTCCTCCTGCCCGAATCCGATCGACGGGATTCGCCTCGACACTACATTAAGACACGCGGCAACGACGGATATTCTCATTCAACCGTCTCTTCTTTTAAAAAGCGGAAAATGCGTCAGTTTGCAGCTCGGGACTTGATCGAACGTTTGATGAGATGCGTTCTTCCGGCGCTAATGCCCTCCGAAATGCGAAAAATCAAGTAAGCTCGATCAGGAGTTTTTTTCCGAGCGCGAGCGCCACTCGCTCGATTGTCGATAGCTTGATGTCTTCCGCATGGTTTTCGATACGGGAAATGGCGCTCTTCTTCGTTTTCAACCGTCGGGCCAATTCTTCTTGGGTTAAGCCCGAATTTTCGCGAGCTTGACGGAGGAGAACTCCGATATTGTCAACTTGAGATTCATTGGTTCGAATTTTACGTTTTTCTCCTCCCGCCGATCCTCACTCCGGCGGCGTCACGATTTTTGCGAGGAGTCCCAGGCATAGCTTGGCCAAGCGGGCGATGTCGTCGTCGCCGAAGCCGAAATAGTCGTGGACACTGGAATTGCGGGCGTCGATGAGTTCCATCCATTTATCCGGTTCGGTGATCAAACCCAACCGGGCCGCTTGGCGGACGGCGGCCTTGGGAGACGGAACGTCGAGCCCCTCGTCCTCGGCCCGGCGCTTGAGTTCCCGCCACCCATATTCGACCGCGACTTCGAACGCCTTGGTCAAGGCCAGCCGGGGCAAGGCATCGCCTTTTCTCCGCCGTTCGTATGCACGGAGCCCTTCCTTCAAATGGGCCAGCGATTCATGCAGCTTTGTGGTTCTTTTTGATTCCATGGAGCATCCCTTTCAGAAAAGAATAGCTTTCCCGGTCTCCGTCGAGGAAGACGGGTTCGTAATCGAGTCCCTCCCAGAACCAGTCGGGAGCAGCGTCCAAATTGACCACGTCGACGTTGCGAACGAGGTCCTCGGCGAGGTCGGCCGCGACGCGGCGGAGAGCCAGGAATTCTTCTCCTTTGATCGGCGCCCCCGGACGGGTGACACCGAGATCCCAATCGGAGAAAGCCTTGGCCCGGCCCTTCGCTCTCGATCCGAGAAGCACGACGGCAATTCCGGGATTTTTCCGGAATAGGGCGGCGATAATCGGGCGGATTTCATCGAAATGCTCGGCGAGAGCGGGCATATCGCCGGCGGGGACGATCAGTTCGAGGGGATCGCGGCCGAGGGCCCGGGCAATTTTCAGGAAAGCGGAGGCGAAGACGGGCTTTCCCCGGAAATAACCGAGAATCGTGTTCCTGTGGACGCCGATCCGAGCTGCGAACCGGGAAGCGTTCGGAAAGCCCAAAGCCTTCATCCGTTCGGTGACGGCCCTGCGATCGAGGACATATCTCATTTTATCTCTCGTTGATTATTAGATCATAGAGTAAACAAAAAGTCAATATTATATGCATGTGCACATATTATTAGTCAGAGTTATTCAGAAAAGTCAACGTTTGGAGGGCGGAAGGCAGTAATATCCGTCCCCGAGAAGCTTGAAGAAACACCGGGCGCAGGCTTCGAGATCGCCGGCCGCGTCATGGGGGCGATCGTAAGGGACGCCGAATAAATGGACATGAAGCTCGACGAGGGTCGGCCATTTGAATCCCGCGCCCCCCCATCTCGGCAGGCAGCAGACCTCGGTCGTCGTCTCCATGGTGCATAGGCCGGGCAGGTCGAGGAACCGCAAGCGTTTATTCAAGCGGATGAGCTCAGCCCCGACGACGCCGAGGTCGAAGGCGAGATTATGGGCCACGAGAGAGATATCTGGGTGGTCGGCGGCGTCCAAAAACTCATCCAGGACTTCTTCCAAGTCTTTCCCCGTCCGGACGGCCCGGGCGTGCGAAATTCCATGGATCTCCGTGGCCTCGGCCGGAATCCGGAATCCCTCGGGCCGGATGATATGACTGCGGACGCCCTCCGTGTTTCCGCCCGGGTCAAAAATACCCCAGGCGAGCTGGACCAGGCGGGGCCAGACGGAAACGTCCCGCGGGGACGCGTTGCGGCGGCTGGGCAACCCCGTCGTTTCGCAGTCGAAAAAGAGAAGCCTGGCGCTCATTTCCGCTAGAATCGTATCTCCGCGGCGCGGACGAAGTCAAGGACGCACGATATGGACGAAAACCGGTACATTCGCTCTATCGGGAATGACTAACGGACGAGGAGTTTCGGATTTCGTCATGACGACCCGAGAAATAACGCTTGCTGAATCATCGCCTCCGCCTCACATTTTGCCCGTGGCAAGCAAAGCGAAGGTGTGGCACGCCGTTAATCGAGTATGACGAGCGCAAAAAAGAATGACGTCTCGCTCGATTCGTCCGGGAGGTAGCCGGCCGAAACTCCGGATCGTTTCATTGACAGGAATTTGGGGCCGGAGTAGCATGAACATCCATGGCCATCCCGAAGAAATCGCGGCTCGTCCTGGTCCTGGCGGCGACTCTCCTGTTTCTCGTTCTGTTCCTGGTCAAGGTCAAGAACGAGATGCACGATTTCCAGGTCAATTACACGGCGGGCCTCCGCCTCGGCCAGGGCGAAACGATCTACCGCCCATGGAAACCCGATCCCGGCTGGGAAAACGACGGCCATTGGCAATTCAAATACTCCCCCTTTTCCGCGCTCGTCTATCTTCCGCTCTCTTATCTGCCTCTCACGGCGGCCAAGGGCTTTTGGTATTTTTTAATCCTCTTTTCGATCGGGACGATCCTCGTTCTCTCGGTGAGGCTGGCCTCGTTCAACCCGGACGCCATGATTCGGGCGTCGTTCCTCTCCTTCCTTATCCTGGCCAAGTTTTTCCTCCGGGAACTGCAACTAGGTCAGATCAACGCTGTGATCACGGCCATCCTGATGGTCATGACCTGGCTGCTGGTCAAGAATGAGGACGCGCCATCCCCCGGTGGGGAGAGGACGGCCGGTCTGCTCTGGGGTCTGGCCGCCGCCCTCAAGCCCTATGCCGTCGTCTTTCTCCCTTATTTCATCCTCAAACGAAAGTGGCGGGCGCTCGCCGCGGGGATCACCGTCCTGGCCGCGTCGCTCTTCGTCCCCGTCCTCTTTTACGGCGTTCAAGGCAATTGGACCGTCATCCGGGAATGGGTCACCAGCCTTTCCGAATCCACGCCCGCGCTGTTCACGTCTCAGGACAATGTCTCGCTCCTGGCTTGCCTGAATAAATGGACGGGGAACTCGACGCTCGCGGTCATTCTCTTCGGAGCGGCCGTTGCTCTCCTGGGCGTTTTGACCCTGGTCTTCATTCTCCGCGGGAAAAGCGCGCCCAGGCCGGCCGTGTTGGAATGCGCTCTCCTCATCGTCTTCATCCCTCTCCTCTCGCCGCTGGGCTGGGATTATACGTTCCTCTCCGCCTACTTGGCCGTCGTACTCATCATCCGCCATTTCGCCGTTTTTCCCCGGCCCTGGAGGGTCCTGCTGGCGATCGACCTGGCCGTCATCGCCCTCTCCCTCTATGATCTGCTCGGACGGCGGTTCTACGGGCAATTCATGAGTTGGTCCGTGCCGACGGTCAATTTCCTGATTATCGTCGTCGCCCTTTTTTACCTCCGGATGAAACGGACCGCTTGAGGATGTCGCCTCATGCGAAATGAACGCAGGCTCATTTTCATCTATGTCCTGACGCTGGCCGGCATCCTCATCTGGCTGGCCGCGATCATCTTGGCCCCCTGGCTGCGCAGCCGGTCCAGCGGCTTATCCCCTTACCTTTACGCCTGCTTCTCCCCGCTCTGCCATCAGGTCCCGGGGCGTTCGTTCGAGCTTTTCGGCTTCCCCTTGGCCGTCTGCGCCCGCTGTCTGGGGATTTATGTCGGCTTTTTCGGCGGAATGGTCCTCTACCCTATCCGCCGGGATTTCGCCGGCGTCCGCCTCCCCAGAACGGCCTTCCTCCTGGCCGTCTCCGCCCCCATCGTCTTTGATACCGCCGCCAACCTGCTCGGCCTCTGGGGCACGCCCAATCTCGTCCGCTTTTTCCTCGGATTTCTCTTGGGCCTGATCCTGCCCTTCTATTTCCTGACCGGATTGGGCGAACTTGCATTCGAGGTTCATAAAAAATAGAATAGGAAACAGCGGTGACGAGCGCGAGGAGGCCGGTCGCCGAGAGGAGAGACGGATGAACGGTCAAAAGCCACGTTTGCTCACGCCCGCCCTCATCGGTGGCACGGCCGCCGGGATCCTGTCGGGGATCCCTTTGATCAACTGCCTGTGCTGCCTGTGGATCATCGCCGGTTCCGCCCTGGCCGCCTATCTTCTGGCCAAAGACTCTCCTGTGTCTTTGAAATCCAGCGACGGGGCCCTGGTCGGAGCTTTCGCCGGTGTCATCGCGGCCGTCGTGGACTCGCTGATCAGCATTCCCTTCCAGGCCGTCAACGTGGCTTTTTCCAAACGGCTCTTCGAGCGTCTCGGCGCCTACTTGAACCAAATGCCCGCCCAGTGGAACGAATACCTCACTCAGCGCGGCGGGCCCGTTTCCATCGCCTGGTTCTTCGGTGGTCTGCTCATCGCCGCGGTGGTCTTCGCCGCCTTCGGAGCTCTGGGCGGAGTGATCGGCGCGGCCCTCTTCGGCAAAAAGACGCCGTCCGGACCTCAAGGAACTCCTCTTTCGCCTCAAGCCCCGCCGCCCCCCCAACCATGAAGCGCTACAAAATCCAGGTCATCGTCAATCCGGAATCGGCTAAAGGCCAGACCCGAAAACGGTGGGCTCAGATCCGCGAGGGCATCCGCCATTTCATCCACGACTTCAAATTCGAATTCACCGAGAAGCCGCTCCATGCCATCGAGCTCGCCCGGGCCGCCATCAAGGACGGCACGGACCTCGTCATCGGCGTCGGCGGCGATGGGACTATGAACGAGATCGCCAACGGCTTTTATGAGGACAAAAGGATCATCAATCCCGAGGCGACTCTGGGGATCGTTCCGTCCGGCTCGGGCTGCGACCTGACCCGCAGCCTCAAGATCCCGAAACGCCTCAAGGACGCGCTGACCGTGATCACCGAGGCGCCCTCGAACGCGATGGACGTCGGCAAGGTGACCTTCCGGTCCTCAGCCGGCGGCGTCGAAGAACGGTTCTTCCTCAACGTGGCCGATTTCGGTCTCGGCGGAGAGGTCGTCCGGAAGGTGAACCAGAAGCGGCTCGAGCGGAAGGCCTCATCCTACGTCCGCTGCCTGGTCTCGACGATGATCCAATATAAAAGCAAGCGCGTCCGCATCAAAGTGGACGGCCGCGAACTGCCGAAAGACGAATACCTCATCGGCGCCGTCGCCAACGGCGGCATCTTCGGCAAAGGGATGAAGATTGCCCCGGACGCGAAGCTCGACGACGGCCTCTTCGATTTCGTCTGTGTCCGGAGCATGAAATTCCTCGAGTTCTGCCTGAATGGATGGAAGCTCATGAACGGGACCCATCTCGGCCATCCCAAGATTTCTCTCCTCCGCAGCCGGCGGATCGAAGCCGTTCCCGAAGAGGGCGAAACGGTCCTGCTGGAGCTCGATGGGGAGCAGCTCGGGACCCTGCCGGCGACCTTCGAGATGGTCCCTCAGAGCCTGTTGATTAAAGGATATATGTAAAGCGTCCGTCCGTCCCGGAGGTCAAGGCCCCTGCCCCCCGGCAGGCGGGACGAGGCGGATGTCGTTGGTGATGACGAGTCTCCCTTCCTTATCCCGAAAAACGTAGATCTCCGTTTTTTTCGCCTTCGGCGCCTGCCGCAGATAAGCCTTGACCCGTGCGATATAAGTCTTCGTCTCGGGATAAGGCGGTACGCCGCCGTGTTTCTGGACGGCCGTCGGACCGGCGTTATATGCGGCCAGGACCAGGTCGGGCTGGTTCGGATATTTCTCCTGCAGGGTTTTGAGAAACTTTACCCCGCCTTCGATATTGTCGGCCGCGTTAAAAACGTCCCGGACGCCGCAGTCCCGGGCCGTCTCGGGCATGAGCTGCATGAGGCCTTGGGCGCCTTTGTCGGACACGGCATAGCGGTTATAGTTCGACTCGGCGGCGATGATCGAATGGACGAGGGCCGTGTCCACGCGATATCGGGCCGCGATCGTCTGGATGAGGGTGTCGTACTTGGCCGGAAATGGCGCGGCAGGCTCGGCCATCGCGGCCGAAATAAAAACGACGAGGGCGAATAACGGGGCCGATACAAAGCGATGACTTTGAGTGCGCATGATCATCTCTATGATGTTCAGTTTGCCTGAATCCATCAATCCCCTTTAGGGGTGATTTTAGAGGCTATTTTCGATGACGGTCAGGCTTTCCCGCAAGGCCCGATCGAGTTCCCCGGGTTTCGTCCCCCCCGCCTGAGCGAAATCGGGGCGCCCTCCTCCCCCGCCGCCGACGAGAGGCGCCAAGCGCTTGATAAGATCGGCCGCCGACAGACGCGAGGTCAGGTCTTTGGTGACGCCGACGACGAGAACGACCTTGTCCCCCTGGGCCGAGCCGAGGACGATCACGCCGGAGCCGATCTTCTGTTTCAAAGTGTCCGCGAGTCCCCGCGCCTCTTCCGGATTCAGCCCTTCGATCCGCTGAACGAGGACGGAGACACCCTTGACGGACTTGACCTCCTCGCCGGGCTTTTCGAACTTTCCCTGAAGAATCTTCTGCCTCAACTGTTTAAGTTCGAGGTCCTTCTCTTTGACGCTCTCCTGGAGCTTCTCGATCTGGGCCACGATGTCCTTTCGCGATGTCCCCAGCGACCGACCGGCCTCGTGGAGGAGATCCTCGGAATCCTGGACATAGGTCAGCGCTTCCGTTCCGGTCAGCGCCTCGATCCGGCGCATCCCGGCGGCCACGCTCGTTTCGGCGACGATCTTGAACAAGCCGATCTCGCCGGTCGTCGGGGCATGGGCTCCGCCGCACAGCTCCTTGCTGAATTCGCCGACGGCCACCAGCCGGACCTTCTCCCCATATTTCTCCTCGAAAATGGCTATCGCGCCTTCCCTCGTGCCTTCCTCGAAGGTGGTCTCCTTAATATAGACGGGGATGTCCTCCCGGATTTTCTCATTGACCAGATTTTCGATCCGACGAAGCTCACCGGCCGAAACCGGCTGGAAATGGGTGAAATCGAAGCGTAGGCGGACGGGAGAGACGAGCGATCCGGACTGTCGGACATGCTCACCGAGGACCTGGCGCAGCGCGGCGTGGAGAAGATGGGTCGCCGTATGGTTGTCGCGGACGGCCTTCCGCCGGCCGGCATCGATGGCCGCTTCGACGACATCGCCTTCCTTCAAGCTTCCGGAGAGGACCCGGATTTTATGGCTGATGATCTCGGGCGCCGGATAGTACGTGTTTTCCACGATCGCCGAAAAATGGGCGTTCTTCAACAGGCCCGTGTCCCCGACCTGTCCCCCCGCTTCGGCGTAGAACGGGGTGAGGTCAAGGACGGCCTCAGCCTCCTCCCCCTCGCGGATCTCGGAGACGCGGTCACGGCCCTTGATCAAGGCGGCCACTCTCGCCTCGGAAATCCGCTCGCGGTCGTATCCGGCGAAGCGCGGCCGGATATTCCGGAGAGTTTCGTAGACCTTCCGTTCTATGGATTGGGAATCACCTTTCCAGGTCTGCCGGGCCCGTTCCTTCTGCTTTTCGAGCTCCTCTTTGAACCTGGTCTCGTCCACGTTCAAATGCTCTTCCTGGGCCAGTTCTTGGGACAGGTCGAACGGGAATCCGAACGTGTCATAGAGCTTGAAGGCCGCCTCTCCGGCCAACGTTTTCAACCCCAGCTGCTTGGCTTCCTGCGCGTAGTGATGGAAATAGCGCAGGCCGGAGGTAAGGGTTTGGGCGAATCGTTCTTCCTCGGCCCGGCAGATTTTCGAGATGAAGTCCTGGGAGGCGAGGAGCTCGGGGTAAGCGTCCTTCATGATGTCGTTGACGACGCCGACGAGCGTGTAAACGAACGGCTTCTCGATGCCGATCAGATTGCCGTGGCGGAAGGCCCGGCGGATGAGGCGGCGGAGGACATATCCCCGCCCGTCATTGGCCGGCATGATCCCGTCGCCGATCAGAAAGGAGACCGCCCGGGTATGATCGGCGATGACGCGAACCGAAACATCGCCGTCGTCGTCCGCGGGATAGTCCCGGCCGGCGAGCTCGGAGATCCGAGAGATCAGGGGGAGGAAGAGGTCCGTCTCCCAGTTGCTCTTTTTTCCCTGGAGGACGGCGGCCATGCGCTCCAAGCCCATGCCCGTGTCGATCGAAGGCTTGGGCAGAGGACGCAAGACCCCGGCCGCAGTCTGGTCGAATTGCATGAAGACGAGGTTCCAGAGCTCGACCAGGCGGTCGCTCCCCTTCTCAATGAGCTCGCGCGGCGTTCCCTGTTCGAGGGAGGGATCAAGATCGAAATGCAGCTCGGAGCACGGGCCGCAGGGGCCCGTGTCGCCCATGGCCCAGTAGTTATCTTTCCGGCCCAGGCGGAAGATCCTGTCCGCGGGCACGCCGGCCTCCCGGTTCCAGACTCCGAAGGCTTCATCGTCCTCTTCGTAGACCGTCACGTAAAGCCGGTCCTTGGGAAACCCGAAGACCTCGGTCATGAGCTCCCAGGCGAAGACGATGGCCTCCCTTTTGAAATAGTCGCCGAACGAGAAATTGCCCAGCATTTCGAAGAAGGTGTGGTGCTTCCGCGTCCGGCCGACCTGCTCCAGGTCGTTGTGCTTGCCGCTGACGCGCATGCATTTCTGGATCGTGGCGGCCCGCTTGTAGCTCCGTGTCTCGAGGCCGAGGAAGATGTTTTTGAACTGGTTCATGCCGGCGTTGGTGAACAGGATGGTCGGATCGTCCTTGGGGAGCAAGGATGAGCTGGGCAGGACCTTGTGGCCTTTCCCGGCGAAATAATCGAGAAAAGTCTGCCGGATGTCCTGAGCGTTCACGGGCGTTCTTTTTTCTTCTCGGCCTCGGGGCCGAGGGCCAGGCTCATTTTCCGCTCCATCTCTTCCATGGCGATATCGGAGGTCGATTGGATGCCCTGGATGCGCAGGCGGAAATTGTCCGGGCTCGTCGAGTGGATCAGCCCCTCCTCGAAGGAGATGTAACCCTTTTTATAAAGATGGTAGAGCGACTGGTCAAACGTCTGCATGCCGTATTGGGATACGCCGGAGGCGATGGTGTCCCGGATGAGAGCGGTCTTGTCCCGGTCCAGGATGCAGTCCCGGATGTAGGGCGTCGTGATCATCACCTCGACCGCCGGCACCCGGCCCTTGCCGTCCAGGCGCTGGATGAGCCGCATGGAGATGACGGCGGTCAGGATGCTGGCCAGTTGGATCCGGACCTGACGCTGCTGGTGCGGCGGGAACACCGACATGATCCGGTTGACGGTTTCGGGCGCGTCGAGGGTGTGGACCGTGCTTATGACGAGGTGGCCGGTCTCGGCCGCCGTCAGGGCGGTTCCGATGGTGTCGATATCGCGCATCTCCCCGACGAGAATGATGTCGGGGTCTTCGCGGAGGGCGCTCCGGAGGCCCCGGGGGAAGTCCTGGACGTCGCAGCCGACCTCCCGCTGGCAGATCGTGCTCTTCTTGTCTATATGGAGGAATTCGATCGGGTCCTCGATGGTGATGATATGTTTCCGCTGGTAGGTATTGATGTGGTCGATGATCGAGGCCAGGGTCGTCGTCTTGCCGCTTCCCGTGGAGCCCGTCACCAGGACAAGGCCGCGTTCGGACCCGGCGATCTTCTCGATGACCTCGGGCAGATGCAGCTCCCGGATGGGCTTGATCTCGAAGGGGATGCTGCGGAGGGAGATGGCGACCGTTCCCCTCTGCTGAAAAACGCTCCCGCGGAACCGGCCGTATCCGGACAGGCTGTAGGCGAGGTCCAGGTCCAGATCCTGGCTGAATCTTTTTTGTTGGGATTCGTTCATGATCTGGCCCGCCAGGGCCTCGGTGTCCATCGGCGACAGCGGCGGGAACTGTTCTAGGGAGTTGAGGATCCCGTTGACCCGGACCAAAGGCCGGCCGCCCGCTTTGAGATGGACGTCGGACGCGTCCATGGCGAGCGCGATTTTCAGGATGTCGTCGATGTGCATGGGCCCCTCCTCCCTTTCAAATCTTGACGTACGTCAGCCAGCGATGGCGATCCTCTTTTTCGGCCTTGATGATCCCAAAGAACTCCGCTTGGAGGCGTTTGGTCACCGGTCCGCAGGTGCCGCTGCCGACGACGATCTTGTCGACCGACCGGATAGGCGTGATCTCGGCCGCCGAGCCGGTGAAAAAGACCTCGTCGGCGACGTACAGCATTTCCCGCGGAAGCGTCTCTTCGATGACTTTGAATCCCGCCTCCCGGGCCAGGGTCATCACGGAATCGCGGGTGATCCCCGGAAGGATGGAGGAGGACAGAGGCGGGGTGTGGATCGTCCCGTTCATCACCAGAAAGATGTTCTCGCCGCTGCCCTCGCTGATATGGCCGCGGATGTTCAGGGCGATGCCCTCGGCGTATCCGTCGAGCTTGGCCTCCATCTTGATCAATTGGGAATTCATATAGTTCGCGCCGGTCTTGGCCAGGGCCGGGAAGGAATTCGGGGCCATTCTCTGCCAGGTCGAGACCTTGACGTCCACGCCGCATTCGAGGGCCTCGTCGCCCAGGTATTTTCCCCATTCCCAGACCAGGATGGCACAATCGACGGGATTCGGGAACGGATCCACCCCGAGGGCGCCGTAGCCCCTGTAAACAAGGGGCCGGACGTAGCATTCTTTGAGCTTGTTGAGTTTGACGGTTTTGATGATCGCCTGGTTGAACTCCTCCTGGGTGTAAGGGACGGTCATCCGGTAGATCTTGCATGAATTATAGAGACGCTTGGTATGGGCGTCGAGGCGGAAGAGGGCCGTGCCCTTGGAGTTGGCGTAGGCTCGGAAACCCTCGAAGATCGAGCTTCCATAGTGGACCACGTGCGAAGCGATGGGAATCGTGGCTTCCTTCCAAGGCACGAGACGGCCGTTCATCCAGACGATGCTGTCTTCACGGAATGGGCTCATTGAAGGCTCCTTCGATTCACGTTCGGAGAGTAGCTATCTTAACCAGAATGGCGGACCCGAGTCAAACCGATTCGCCGCAATAGGGACAGACCTTGGCCCGGAGAGGCAGGTGCCGGCGGCAGTTCCAACAAGGCGCGGCCACCGCCTGTTCCCGGGCCCGGATGCGGCCGAGGATATCCTCGATCTCGGACCCACGATGTCTCTCGCCCTTGATCTCGCCCAGCGCCCGGATGATTTCGGAGGGCCGCTGGTAGCGGTCCTCAGTCTTGGAGGCCAGGCATTTCATGATGATCTCGTCGAGCTCCCGGGGGACCTGGGTGTTCTTCAGCCGGGGCGGCGTGATCTTCCCCTCCTGCGCCTTTTCCAGGATTTTGAACGGATCGGGGTCGAAGATCGGCGGCCGTCCGATGATCATCTCGTAAAGGATACAGCCGATGGAATAGATATCGGAGGAGAACGTGGCCTTGCCCTGGAATTGCTCGGGCGCCATGTAGGGCGGCGAGCCGATCCGGGTCGAGGCATAGGGGACGTTTTGGAGCCAGGCCGATGTTCCGAAGTCGGTGATCTTGACCGTGCCGTCCTCCGAAACGATGATGTTCGACGGCCGCAGGTCGCGGTGGATGATCTTGTTCTTATGGGCATGGTCCACGCCGGCACACAGCTGCTTGGTATAGTCCATCGCCAGCCCGACCTCGAGGATCTTGTCCTTCTGGAGGATCTTCTCCAGGGTCCTGCCCCGGACGTATTCCATGACCATGAAGAACGTCTTGTCTTCCTTCTCGGCGGCGATCATGCGGACGATGTTGGGATGGTTGAGGGCGGCTTGGAGCCGCGGCTCCTTTAAAAGCTTGAAGAGCTCCTGAGACTGTTTATGGGGGACCTTGATGGCGACCTTGATGTCCAGCCAGGTGTCCTTGGCCAGGAAGACCGAACCGAACCCCCCGCTGCCGAGAGTGCGGATGATTTCGTATTTTCCGACCTTTTGTCCTTGAAGGAACATGCTATGAGATCCAGAAATGGGATAAGATGGCCGCCGCCGAAATGGCCGCGGTCTCCGCGCGAAGGATCGCCCGGCCCAGGCTGACGGCCTCAAGGCCCGCCTCGATCATCAGGGCTTCCTCCTCCCCGGTCCAACCCCCCTCAGGTCCGATCAAAGCCGCGGCTTCCGCGGGGGGCCTTTTGGCCGCCCCCGCGACGACATCTCGCAGAGGGCGCCCATCGTTCTCGCTGAGGAAAAAGGTGAGGCCAGATCCCCGGCTCCGTAAGAACGCGGCCAGGTTCAGGGGAGGATGGATCCTGGGCATTAAACCCCATTTCGATTGCTTGGACGCCTCCCGGGCGATCTTCGTCCAGCGTTCGATCTTTTTCCCGCCGCCTTCTTCGATCCTGGCCACCGATCGGGAGGCGAGGATCGGGACGACTGCGAAAAGGCCGAACTCGGCCGCTTTTTGAACGACCAGGTCCATGGCTTTCGCTTTGAGAAGGGCTTGACCGAGGATGATCCGCGATCGGCGTTCCGCCGGACCCGTCCTCTCCAAAAGAACGAGTTCGGTCCGAGCCGTTCCGATGGTCTCGATGCGGGCCTCGTAGCGGTCCCCGTCCTCATCGAAAAACCGAACGATATCGCCGGGTTGGGAACGGATCACACGAAACAGGTGATGGTGCTCCGGGCCCTCAAGGACCATCCGGCGGCCGTCGATCTTTTTCTTCTCGATGAAAAACAGGTTCGATGTCAATGGCGACTCTCGAACCCACGGACCTTCTGTTTCCTCACAGTCTCCCGATCGATGAATTCCAGGCTCTCGCCGCGAAGTTCGGCCAGCCGCCGCAGAAGGACCTTCTCGTCCTTGGAGAGGTCCTCGGGCGTCCGGACATGGACCTTGACGAAGAGGTCGCCGAGGCGGCGGCTTTCCAGGTCCTTGAGCCCTCGGCCTTTTAAGCGGATGACCTCGCCCGACTGCGTCCCCGGGGGAATCCTCACCTTCTCGCTGCCTTCGAAAAGCGGGATCTCCACCGTGACCCCCAGCGCGGCTTGGACGAAGGAGATCGAGATGTCACAGATCAGATGGTTCTCCTCGCGTTCGAAAAAGTCGTGTTTCTTGACCTTGATGACGACGTACAGATCTCCCTTGCTTGCTCCCCGCTCGCCGGCTTCGCCTTCGTTCAAGATCCTGAGCCGGGAGCCGTCCTCGACGCCGGCGGGGACGCGAACGCGAAGCTCGTTCTTTCGGCGGATGTGGCCGGCGCCGCGGCACTCCTCGCACGGCGCGGTGATGATCTCGCCGCTGCCGCCGCAATGCGAGCAGGTCCGGGCCATGGTGAAGAAGCCCTGTTGATGGCGGACCTGGCCGCGGCCGCCGCAGGCGAGGCAGGTCCCTTTTTTGCTGCCCGGCTTCACGCGCGCGCCTTCGCAGACGGGGCAATGCTCTTCCCGGTTGAGCGAGATCTCCTTCTCGACGCCGGCCGCCGCTTCCTCGAGCCTGATCTCCATGTCCAAGGCTAAGTCCCGGCCGCGCTGCGGCTGGTGGCGCCGCTGGCGCGTTCCGGCGCCGAAGAGGTCGCCGAAGCTGAAGCCGAAAAAATTCCCCAGGATGTCCTCGAAATCCTCGAAGACCGTCGAATTGAAGCCGGAGAACGTCTCGCCCCTCAATCCCTCGTGGCCGAACTGGTCGTACTGGGACCGTTTCTGCGGCTCGCCGAGGACGCTGTAGGCTTCGGCCGCCTTTTTAAAGCGTTCCTCGGCCCCTTTATCGCCCGGATTCCGGTCCGGGTGATGTTTCAAAGCCAGTTGGCGATAGGCTTTCTTGATCTCCTCGGCTGAGGCGTTCCAGGGAACGCCCAGCACGTCATAATAATCCTTGTTTCCCATGGGTGGCGTCTTTGGCCTTTTTGTCCCGCTGTTTCTTGACGAGGTTGTTCACCTGCTGTTTGCTCAGCCCCGACGAGGGCTGAATGGAGATCATCTGCTCCTTCCCCGTCGCTATGTCTCTGGCCGCGACCTTGACCTGGCCGTTCGCATCGATCTCGAAGGTGACGTCGATCTCGGGCACGCCGGCCGGGGCCGGGAGAATGCCGACGAGTTCGAACTTGGCCAAGGACACGTTCTCCGAGGCCCGCGGCGCGTCCCCCTGGAGGACATGAATGAGGACCTGGCGCTGGTTGTTGTCGACGGTGGTGAAGGATTTGGTCTTTTTGACCGGGATCGTGGTGTTCTTGCCGATGATCCGTTCAAAACCGTCGAGCTCGGTCTCGATACCGAGGGCCAGCGAGGTCACGTCGAGGAGAAGGACGATTTCGTTCAGTTCCCCGAACAGTATCCCGGACTGGATGGCCGCGCCGAGGGCCACGCTTTCGTCCGGATGGACTTTGTCATTGGGCCTCTTGTGGAAGAATTCGGAGACGCGGCGCCGAATGAGCGGCATGCGCGTCTGGCCCCCGACCAGAATGACGTCGTCGATCGCCTCCGGCTTGAGCCGAACCTCCTCGAGCGTCCGCTGGATCAGAGGCAGAGCTTTTTGGACGAGGTCTCCGGTCAGGTTTTCGAGGAGCGCCCGGGTCATGGTCTTCCGGAGATGGAGGGATTCTTCGGGGAGGGCCAGGATGAAGGGGAGGTTGAGCTCGGTCTCGTTGGTGAAGGACAGATCGCGCTTGGCCCGCTCCGCGGCCTCGCGAATCCTCTGCAGAGCGAATTTGTCCGAGGTCAGGTCCATGCCGTGGTCCTTTTTGAACTCGTCCAGGAGCCAGTCCACGATCCGCTGATCGAAGTCCGCGCCGCCCAGGTAGGAATCGCCATTGGTCGCCAGGACATGGAAGACCCCGTTTTGGATCTCGAGAAGGGAGATGTCGAATGTTCCGCCGCCCAGATCGAACACGGCGACCTTGCCGTTCTTTTTCTGGCCGAGGCCGAAGGCCAGACTGGCGGCGGTGGGTTCGTTGATGACGCGCAGGACGTTCAATCCGGCAATGACGGCGGCGTCCCGCGTCGCCTGCCTCTGGTGGTCCCCGAAGTGGGCGGGAACGGTGATAACGGCGTCGTGGACGTCCTCGCCGAAATAGGCCTCGGCGCTGGTCTTCAGATAGCCGAGGATCATGGCCGAGACTTCCTGGGGCGTGATCCGTTCCCGGCCGACCTCGATGAGAACGTCGCCGTTGGGCGCTTCGGCCAGCTTATAAGGCAGCCGGGCGGCGGCCTTCTGCACCTCTTCAGACCGGAATTTCCGCCCGATCAGTCGCTTGACGGCGAAGAGGGTCTTCTCGGGGTTGGTCAGAGCCTGCCGCAGGGCGGTTTCGCCGATGACCGTTTCCCCGGCCGACGTGAAACCGACGACGGAGGGTGTGGTCGACGATCCCTCGAGGTTCGGAATGACCCGGGGCTGGTCTCCGGAGAGATGGGCGAGGCAGGAGTAGGTCGTACCGAGATCGATGCCGATGACGGGTCCCATGCTAGTTCTTTTTGGGAACGATGACCTTGACCATGGCGGGCCGTAAGAGGCGTTCATTGAGCCGATACCCTTTCTGGAGGATCTCCCCGACCTCGGGCTCGTCCACCGCCCCGGACTCCTCGGTCAGGACGGCTTGATGGACAGCCGGATCGAACCTCTTGTCCGGCGCGTCGAGAGGCGTCACGCCCCGTTTCAAGAGCAGATCGAAGAATTGCTTGCGGATGAGCTCGATGCCCTCATGGAAGCTTTTGCCGTCCGTTTGATCCTCGCGGCTCTTCAAGGCGCGCTCGAAATTGTCGAGGACCGCCAGCAACTCCTTCAGAAGATCGGTCAGGGCGAACTGGTAAAAATCGTTCTTTTCCCGCTCGAGCCGCTTCCGTTGGTTGTCCCTCTCGGCCGCGGCGCGAAGGTACTTGTCCTTGAGTTCGCCGAACTCTTTCCTGAGATCGTCGTTCTCCTTCCGGAGGTGCTTGATCTCGTGCTCTTTCTTTTTAAGCTTGCCTTTCAGGGCGCGGGCGTCCTCGTGATCGCCTTTCTCGTGTTTTTTATGGTCTTTTTCAGCCGGCCGAACACCCCCCTCGGGGGACTCCGCCGCCGGTTCGGGGCCCTCCCCGCTCCGTGTCGAAGCCGACGGCGTGTCCGCGGGGGCGGTCGCGTCCGGCTTTTCTTTGTTCTCGCTGGAGGCGTTATCGTCTTCGAAATTCATGGTTGTCATGACCTTTGCTATTGATTTTGACTGATCGTCCGGCTCAATCTCTTGGCGATGCTGTCGACGAGGGGGATGATCTTCTTATAGGGGAGACGCTTGGGCCCGATGATGCCGAGTGACCCCAAGACCTGGCTCTCGTCTCCGTAATGGGACAGGATGAGCGCGCATTCGGAGATGACGGGCAGGTTGGACTCGTCGCCGATGAGCACTTTGACCCTGTCGAGCGAGATGAAATCGGAGATCAGCTTGGCCAAGTTGGCCTTCTCTTCGAAATTCTGGAAAAGCCGCTTCATCCGCTCCAGGTCGAAGGCGCCGAACTTGTCGATCAACTTGGCCGCGCCCTGGAGGATGATCGGGGCATCCTGCTCCTCCTGGACGATCGAATCCTTGAGGAGCGCCATCAGTTTGTTGAAGGCCTGTTCGAACTTGAACCTGAACTTGGGCAGTTCGCCGATCAGGTAGTCGCGGACGGCGACCAGGGTCTTCCCGTGGAAATTCTGGTTGATGTATTGGGAAGACCGGTCGAGATCGGACTGGCTGAAAGGAGGGTCGGTGGAGACGATCTCGGTCAGGACGAGGTTGAACGCCGTCACCAGGATGATCATGACCTTGTTCTCGGCGATCTTGATGAACCGGACGTGGTGAAAATGGATCTTGGAGATCCGCGGAGAGAGGACGAATCCCAGGCTGTCCGACTGGTCGGCCAGGAGCCGCGAGGTCTGCTGCAGGATCGAGTTGAGGTCCCCTTTCTTGATCGAAGGGTCGTTCGTCAGCAGGCTCATCTGGTCGAGGGAGAGGGGCACCTCCTCGAGCAGGTTGTTGACATAGAACCGCAGTCCCCGGTCCGTCGGAACCCGGCCGGCCGAGACGTGCGGCTGGGAAAGGAAGCCCAGCTCCTCGAGCTTGGACATGATGTTGCGGATGGTGGCGGGCGAATCGGACAGGCTCTTTTTCTGATGGATAAAACCCGAGCTGATGGGCTTGCCGATCTTGAGGTATTGCTCGACGATCATCTTCAGGACGATCCGGTCTTTTTCGCGAAGTCCCATGCTTTTCATCGTGATTCCGTAAGATATTATAGCCGGACTTGAGGTGGTGTCAATTTATAGGATGCGGAGCCCGGCATAGCCGACGACTTGGCGGTCGTCACCCGTGATGTCGCCGGACGTGGCGTATTTGATGAGCTCGGCCTTGCGCGCGCCGAGCGCAACAGCCGCGATCAAAGCGGCGGTGACAGGCTGATATCCGCACATGCTGATATCCTCCGCGCCGACGATATCGAAGAGGCCGCGCGGATCGAGGGCGAGGATCTTCTGGATCGCCAGGGCGTCCTTCCGTTCGGCGTCCCGCCGGCTGAGGTAATGGCTCATGTCCGTGCTGGCGACGATCAGGACGTCCTTTTTTTGGGCTCGGATCGCCGCGGCCACGGCCGATCCGAGATCTTCCAGGTCGGCGAAGGAGGCGAGAGAGGAGATGTTGATCGGGACGATCTTGAATTCCGGTTTGAGGAATTGGATGAAAGGCAGCTGGACCTCGAGCGAATGTTCGGCGGCGTGGGCGGCCGGGTCCGCTTTGGCCGATTTCGCGGAGGCCAGGATCGAACGGGCCAGATCGGCCGCGATCCCGATCGTTCCCAGAGGGGTCTCCCATTCTCCTTCGTTCATGAGAGCGAACAGGGACCGGATGGGCCGATGGCTCGGGGCCAGGATGACGAACGTGTCGGGCAGTTCGACCGAGGAAAAGACAGCTCCGGCCACGGACCCCGAATAGACGAAGCCGGCGTGCGGCGAAACGACGGCCAGGGCCTTTTCCTTCCGCTCCGCGGGATCGATCATGCCCCCGAGCACGCGCCGAAGCTCATCGGGCCGGCCCGGATAGAACTGGCCTGCGACGGCGGCCTTTCTTTTCATCGTCCCCTCCCCGATCTCAGGCGACGGCGGACCGCTCCTCTTTGAAGGAGAGGCCGTGCGCCTCGAGATCCTCTAAAATCGGCTCATAGATCTCCGGATGGACGGGAAGGCAAACTCCCTTCCTCCGGATCTTGCCGTCAAGAATGAGGCGGGTCCCGACGGCGGCCGGCAGGCCGACCGTCCGGGCCATGGACGAATCGCCTCCGGGATCCCCGTAATCGATCAACGTGGACATGATCTTCTCCCGGCGACCATCGGCGTCGACGGCGTCGAATTCATGTTGGAGAACGATCATGTCCCTCTCCCCCGGGCCGTACTGGAGCTTGTTCAGCATGAGCGCTTCGAGGACGTCCAAGGCCGAGCCGCGGTCGAACGGAAGGCGCTCTCCGCTCAAAAGACCCAGCCATTCCAGGCGGTCGATGACCTTGGACCCCGGCTTCAGGCGCAGCCTTTCGACCAAAGCGGCCTTCAGGTCCGGGGTTCCGGATCGTCCGATCAGGCGGGCGACGAACTCCCGGTGCGACATTCCGCGGAGGTCCGTCTCGGTCTGGTCCAAAAGGCCGAGGTCTGCGATTTTCTTCAGAGTTTCGCACCAACCCGGGTAGCGCAAGGTCCCCCGGAACATGGTCCGTGTCTCGGGGATCCCATAGAGTTCAATATAGGGAAAGGAGTCGCGGTTCGGGTAGCCCTCGAAATCGCCCAGCCCCCGGATCGTCCGCATCGTGTAATGGTCGAACAGGTCCTCGGCGGGAACGCGGATCTCTCGGCCGTCCTTGAGATAGCGAGCGGCGTTTTTCCCGGCCAAGAGCACCCCCCGGGGGCTCCAGGAGAATTTGTACCCGAACGGATTGGTCTTGGCGTCGGGGGCCGGAAGGCCTCCGCAGTACGACGTGAAACCGAGGATCGTCCCGCCCCGGTCCTTGAGGCCATGGATGATCCGCATGGCCTCCATATGGTCGATGCCCGGATCCAATCCGACCTCGTTGAGGATGACGATGCCGGCCCGACGGGCGTTGCTGTCCAGTGCCGTCATGGCCTCGCCGGCATATGACGTCGTGACCATATTCTTGGCCAGGGCGATACACTGCCTGGCCACGGTCGGATGAAACGTGTAGGGCACGAGACTGACGACGATATCCGCTCCCGCGATCTCCTTTTTCAATCCGTCCCCGTCCTTGAGGTCGAGGGCGATCGCCCGTCCTCGCCCCTGGGCGCCGACCAAGGCCTTGGCCTTGGCGATCTCCATGTCCGCGACCGTGACGGCGGTATCGGGGCGGCCGAGGAAATAGCGGACGAGAGGCCCCGCCACGAAACCCGCGCCTAAAACCAGGATCTTTCTGATGGCTGTCCTCCCCGCCTTAAGATGATTTCAAAAAGGCTTTCATGTATGCGTAATCGGACGTGAACTCGCCCCTGAACAGGATCATCGCTTTCTTGATCGGATCGGGCAACCAGCATCCGTCGGGCGTTCCGCCGTAATCGGCATAGGCGATGGCCGGGATATAGGGTTTCAGACATTGGCTGAAAAAGACCGAGGATTCGAGCGGGATCTCGGCCGGGAGATTGTCCACGGCCATGACGACGGGTCCGCGCCCTTCCAACCCCGGGAGGGCTTCATCCTTGACCGGATCATATACGAAGACCGGATCCTTGGGGTCCGTGGATCGAAGGGTGAATTCGATGCCGCCCAGGATGTCGCAGGAGATATCGCCGATAACGCGGAGGCGCGGCCGGGCCTCTCCGGCATAAAGATCGCGGACGAATTTCTTGGTGACGAAGCGGGGATATTTCGGGGCCCAGTAGATGCCGTTCACCAGGACCGTGAGATGGGGTAGAAAATCCTCCAAAACCGGCTCGTATTTTTCCGGATGTTGGTAATAGTCCTGAAGGTCGAAGCCCTCCTCCTCCCGCCGGGGCCGGACCATGTGTTCCTCCCGGAAGACGATTTTATACGCGCGGTGGGGCGAGAACCGGCCGCGGGAAATGAACGAGGCGAACTCCTCCGGTTCGATCTCATGGATCGGCAGCAGGTCGAAAATTTCCTGGGCTCCCTGGGAAACGTGGCCGTAGCCGGTGAAACCGCAGATGAAGGGGACCATCTCCGCGGGCAAACCCGAATGCCGAATTTCTTCGCCGATGTAGGCGATCTCTTCCTTGGCTTCGACCAGGCTTTGATAATGAAGCGTCTGACGGAGCTCCATAAAAGGATTGTCGATGCCTTCGATCTGGAGCCGGCGGCCCAGGGCCCAGAGGGTATCGACCATGCCAGCGGCCCCCGCCTGTCTCCCGAAAAACACGAGCCGGCGCCCTTTCTCGTCGATGATCCGTTCGTAATCGATGAGCGTGCAGCGGAGGTCGACCAGCTTCTGGAGCATGGGCCGGTTGGCCGCCTGGCCCTTGATCGTGTGGGAAAAGAAGAGATAGGCCTTTCCGGCCTCCAAGAGATGGATGGGGATCTCTTTGACGGCCAGGATCACCGCGCAGGGAGAAAGGCTCTCCTGGACCTTGGCTCCGACCAGGCGGAAATCGTCGTCGGCGAATATCCGGATCGGCGAAGGCTGGACGCAGATCTTCAGTCCGTGGGCCTTCATCAGCTCGCGGACGTGGCTCGGGATGAGCGGGACCCGGCGTTCCCACGGATTCTTGTCCTCGCGCCGGATGCCGATGACATGGTTGTTCATGAGTGCGTCTCGCTTCCGAGAATGGAGAGAATTAAAGGAAATTATGTCATATTTGCCCGCCGCGGTCAATCGACGAGATGGGCGAAAACGAGCTTTATTTCTCCGCCCGAGACCGCTATAATAATCCGGCATGATCCAATTCTTCAACACTTTGAGCGGCCAAAAAGAGCCGTTCACGCCCATCGAACCCGGGCAGGTCAAGCTCTATACCTGCGGGCCGACCGTCTATGACTACTCTCATATCGGCAATTTCCGGGCCTATATCTTCGAGGACATGTTGAAGCGCTTCCTTCAGTTCCAGGGTTTCCACGTGACCCACGTGATGAATATCACCGACGTGGACGACAAGACGATCCGGGGAGCGAACGGCCGGGGGATCGCCCTGGACGCGTTCACGGCGGAATATATCCAGGCCTTCTTCGAGGACCTGAAGGTCCTGCGCATCTCGCCCGCGGATAGGTATCCCCGGGCGACCGAGCATATTGCGGACATGGTCCGCATCATCCAGGGGCTCCTCGATAAGGGCTTCGCCTATCGGAAGGACGGGGCGGTCTATTTCAGCATCGCCCGCTTCCCCGGCTACGGGAAATTGTCCAAGATCGACCCCGCCGAGCTCCGGACGACCGAGCGCATCGAATCGGACGAATACGAAAAAGAGAGCGCCCGGGATTTCGCCCTGTGGAAGGCGCCCAAGGAGGGCGAGCCGTTCTGGGACTCGGAGCTCGGGCCGGGCCGGCCGGGCTGGCACATCGAATGCTCGGCGATGAGCTCCAAGTACCTCGGCCCGACGTTCGATATCCATTGCGGCGGCGTGGACAATATCTTTCCCCACCACGAGAACGAGATCGCCCAGTCCGAGGCTTACTGGGGCCGGCCCTTCGTCCGCTATTGGCTTCATTGCCATCATCTCATCGTCGACGGCGAGAAGATGGCCAAATCGAAGGGAAATTTCTTCGCTTTGCGGGACCTGGTCGAAAAAAGGCAGGCCGATCCCATGGCCCTCCGGTTTCTCCTCCTGTCGACGCACTACCGCAAGGTCCTGAACTTTACCTTCGAAGCCCTGGACCAGGCCCAGACCGCGCTGCGGCGGATCCGGGATTTCCTCTATGAGCTCGACAGCCGTCCTTTTCCGGCCGGCGAAGGTCCCGAGATCCAAACTATCCTGGCCGAGGCTCGGGCCAAATTCGCCGAAGGATTGGGCGACGATCTCAACATCTCCCTGGCCCTCACGGCCCTCTTCGAAATGATCAAGAGGACGAACGTTCTGATCAAAGAGGACATGCTCCGCGCGGATGACGCTGCCGAAGCGACGGCTTTAGTCCACTCCCTGGACCAGGTCCTGGCGGTCCTCCCGCCCGCCCGGGAGACGACGATCCCGGACGAGCTGATGCGGAAGATCCAGGCCCGGGAACAGGCGAGAAAGGACAGGAACTTCAAATTGGCCGACCAACTCCGCCGGGAGCTCGCCGACGCCGGCCTCGTCCTCGAAGACACGAAAGACGGCGTGCGATGGAAGGTCCTCCGTTAAGCCGGATTCGGCTGGGACGCGAGGGCGAAGAGGCGGCCGTCCGTTTCCTCAAGAAAAAGAGATTCAAAATCGTCGAGCGCGGCTTCCGCATGTTCCGAGGGGAGATCGACATCATCGCCTATGACCGGACGACGCTCGTCTTCGTCGAAGTCAAGACACGATCGGGAGCCGGCTTCGGCGTTCCCGAGGAATCCGTGACCTCCGCCAAACAGGATCAGCTCCGTAAGATCGCCCAGGGTTATCTCATCAAGAGCCGACTCGGCGATATTCCCTGCCGGTTCGATGTCGTTGCCGTGTCGACCGACGACCGCGGCCGGCCGACGATCCGGCATATCGAGAACGCGTTTGAATAAGGGAAGCTGATTATTGAATGCATTCTTGTCATGTCGAGCAAAGCGAAACATCCGACTCGAAGAATCGTCCCGAGTTTTACGAGGGATCTAATCCACACTACCCGAGGTTGAATGAGATCCTTCGCTTCGCTCAGGATGACATTTATCTTCGACTCTCCTTGATTGGACAGAGCCGGCACACGATGCCGGTAACCGCGCCGGTGCCAGTTTCGCGCCCGTCACCGGATCATTTCGACCTGCGCGCGGTCCTTTGAACACCGGAGCAACTCTCGGATCGTTCTTTTCAGGACCGGATGGATCGTGTCCGGAGCGATCTCGGCGAGCGGCCGGAGGACAAAATTCCTCTCGGCGAGCCGCGGATGCGGGATGGTCAACTCTTCGGTCCGGATGACCGTGTCCTCCGCGAGCAGGATATCGAGATCGATGAGCCGCGAACCGTAGGTGACGGACACTTCGCGGCCCATGTCCGTCTCGATCCCTTTGAGGAGCGGGAGGAGTTCCCTTGGAGAAAGCCCGCTCTCGACCTCGACGACCTGATTGATGAACCAGGGCTGATCGGAAAGGCCCACGGGCTCGGTCTCATAGAGGGCCGAGGACGTCCGGATCGCGATCCCCTGTTCGACGAGCCGGGCTCGGGCTCGGGCCAGATTTCCGGCCCGATCCCCGAGATTGCTGCCGAGACCCAGATGATAATTCATGGAGATGTCCCTCCCATTCTAGGAGAAGACCGGCCTACGGTCAATTTTCCTCGCCGGGTGCTTTTCCGGCTTGACTTTGAAGCGGAGCCGTCATAAGAATAATAGACTCTTGATCGCCTGATTGGAAACCTCGGAGGTCACTTATGCCTGAACTCACCGAAGAACAAGAATGCAGGATCAGTGAACTGTCCAGCCTGATCGGGAATACGCCCCTGCTGGCGATCGAGTTCACCTATCGCGGCGAACGGCGGGTTCTCTACGCCAAAGCCGAGAATTTGAACATGACCGGAAGCATCAAGGACCGGATGGCCTTCCATATCCTCAAACGGGGTTATGCACGGGGCACGCTCACGCCGGGCGGCCTGATCATTGAAGCGACCAGCGGCAACACGGGCATCGCCTTCTCGGCCATCGGGCGCGCGCTGGGACATCCCGTGGCCATCTTCATGCCCAACTGGATGAGTTCCGAGCGGATCAATCTGATCCGCAGTTTGGGCGCCGAAATCAATCTGGTCAGCCCCGAGGAAGGCGGTTTTCTCGGGTGCATCCGCCTTTCGGAAGGCTTGGCCGCCCGGACGGCGGAATCGTTCCTCCCCCGTCAGTTTTCGAACGAGGACAATGTCGAAGCCCATTATCTGACGACGGGACCGGAGATCTGGTGGCAGCTCAATTTCCACGGCCTGCGGCCCGACGCCTTCGTCGCCGGCGTGGGAACCGGCGGGACCATCATGGGAACCGGGCGCTTCCTTCGCGAGAAGAATCCGCGGATCAAGCTCTTTCCTCTGGAACCGTCCAACTCGCCGACCCTGTCCACCGGATACAAGGTCGGAAAGCATCGCATCCAGGGGATCTCCGACGAATTCATCCCTCCCATCGTCAAGCTGGACCGGTTGGACAAGGTCGTAGCCGTGGACGACGGCGATTCGATCATCATGGCCCAGAAATTAGCCTACCGGCTCGGGATCGCCGTAGGCATCTCGTCGGGCGCGAACTTCCTGGGAGCCCTGATCATCCAGAACGAGCTCGGCAAGGACGCGGTCGTGGTCACGATATTCTCCGACGACAACAAGAAATACCTCAGCACCGACCTCATGAAAGAGGAGCCCGTGAAATCCGGCTTCCTTGCGCCGGAGGTCGAACTCCGGAGCTATGGGGGCTTCAAACGGACCTGCGAGACGTGCTGCCGGCCGGAGGAATGCGCGATCACGGAAGGTCCCGGGCCTCTGGAGACGGCGACATTGCCGGATTGCCCGAGACGGCCGGCCTGCCGATAGGCAGCGCGGAATCGTCTGAAAACGGAGGCAAGGAATGAGCGAGAAGAGATTCTGGACATGGCGGGTCTCGTTCTCCGGAGCCCTGATCGCCGCTTCCATCCTGACCTACGCCGTGCATTATTTCATCTTCCGCGACATGCGGCACATCGTCATTTATCTCATCGGCGATATCGCCTTCATGTTCATCAACGTCCTCGTCGTCACCCTCGTCATCGAGCAGATCCTGGCCCGCCGAGAAAAACGGGTCTTGATGAAGAAGCTCAACATGGTCATCGGGACCTTCTTCAGCGACGTGGGCCTGGAGATGCTCAAGAGATTCTCGGAATATGTGGAGAACGCCGATGAGCTCGGCCGCCGGCTTGAATTCGGCGGCCACTGGCAAAAGAAGGACTTTCTTCGAGCGGAGGCAACGGCCCGGACCTTTTCTTATAAGGTGCACGTGTCGCCCGCGCGCCTCCGCGAACTGCGCGGCCTCCTCTGCGGCCATCGCTCCTTTCTCCTCCGTCTCCTCGAGAATCCGAACCTCCTCGAGCACGACCGGTTCACCGACCTGCTCTGGGCCGTGTTCCATCTCGTTGAAGAGCTCGAAATGCGCGAGGAGAGCTTCGAGAACCTGCCCGAGGCCGATTACCTCCATCTGGCCGGCGACGTCAAACGGGCCTACTCCCAGATCGCCGGCGAATGGCTGGCCTATGCCCTGCACCTCAAGGAGAGCTACCCGTTCCTATTTTCTTTAGCCGCCCGGATCAATCCCTTCAATCCGAACCCCTCCCCCGTAGTCAGGTGAGGCCGGATTGCGTTTGGCGGGCGGTCGGTTCTCGGCTATAATACGGCTCTAAAATTGAAAGGAATGAGATCTTCATGAAACAACGACGCCTTCGCCGATCCCTGATCAGCCTCCTCATCCTCTTCCTCCTGTCCGGATCCGTCCTCGCCCAGTCCCCGCTGGCCCTGAAGGATGTGTTCGAGAAAAATATCCTGGCCGCCGGCGGAAAGGACAAACTGCTCCAGATCAAAAATATCTCGTTCAAGTCCGCCGCGACCCGCTATTTCGCGGCACCGTCCGGAGAGCTGAAGATGACGACGGGCAAAGATCCCGTCGTGACCGAGGTCATCCTGGTCAAAGGCGATAACGTTCAGAGGAACTCGTTGAATGTTATAAGCGACCTGACGGGCATCCGCAAGGCCGCGCACCAGGTTCTGGCCAAGCTCTACGCCGGCCTCTTCACCCTCCAGAAATTCGAGAAGGAGCTCGTTTTCAATGGCTTGAAGACCTTCGGTCCGGAAAAACTCTACCACCTGACGACGAAATCCGATCCTCTCAAGGTCGATCTTTTCGTCCGGGCCGATGATTTCCATCTCAAGCGGCTGGTGTTCCAGGGCGCGACCCCGGAAGGCGATAAATACGAAGTCAATTACGACTTCGCTCCGTTTGAGGAGGTCGAGGGCCTAAAAATCCCGCTGTCCTGGTTCAGTTCCCAGGTCGGGACTCGCGGCACGTTAATCGAGATCAGTGAGGTCAAGTTCAACCAGCCTCTCGCCGCGGACTTCTTTGCCAAGACCGACGTTAACGCCGGCGCCGTGGCGGCCGCTCCGGGCCGGCTCAAGGGGAACGTCCTGGATTTCAACGCCGCGCCCAACGGCCTGACTATCGTGACCAACTGGACGAAGGCCGATATCGAGAAAGCGGGCTTGAAAAGCGGCGATAAGCTGACGCTGACGAGCGACACGCCGCGCCGGACCGGCTTCACCGCCAGCGTCGTCTTCTACGCGGCGGCCAACGAGATGCCCCCGCAGAGCGAGCTGGCCAAAGGGGCGAGGATCCTGTCGCCCGCTCCACGGGGCGGCGAAACGTACGTCGTCCAGTTCGTGGCCATGGACATGTCGTCCCTGGCCTCCACCCTCCAACTCTTAGACCCCATCGAGATCGAAAGAAAATAAAGAAGGGAGTACTTATGTCACGCATGAATCGACGGAATTTCGTCACGGCCATGACGTCGGGCCTGTTCGGTCTCGGCGTTTCTAAACATCTCGGAGCGAAGCCGCTCCATCGCGCTTCAGGACCCCAGGAAGCCGCGACGCCGAAAATCAGGAAATACAGGGACCTCGGCAAGACCGGGCTTAAGGTCCCGGACGTCAGCTTCGGCGCGATCTCCCTCTTCGAGCCCAACGTGCTCCGCTACGCCTGCGAATGCGGCGTCACCTATTTCGACACGGCCGAGAGCTATCTGCGGATGAAGGGTGAGACCTACGTCGGACAAGGCCTCAAAGAGGTCCGCGACAAGGTCATCATCACTACCAAGCACGGCCAGAACTTCCGCCAAAAGATCGAGAAGGACGCCTTCATCCAGCGGGTCGAGGCCAGCCTCAAGCGCCTCCAGACCGACCGCATCGACGTGGCTATGATCCACAATGTCGATGATCTGTCGCTCGCCCTCAACAACCAGGAGCTGATGTCCGCCTACGCCCAACTCAAAAAGGACGGCAAGGTCCGCTTCACGGGATTTTCGACCCATAACGCCAAGCAGACGCTGAAACAGGCCCTCGACACGGACTTCGCCCAGGTCGTCCTGGTCATGTACAACCATATGGAAGGCAAAGAGATCGAGCCTCTGGTCAAGGCCGTCCGGCAGAAGGGCATCGGGACCGTGGCCATGAAGATCTTCGCCGGCGGAATGCAGGGCAACTTGAAGCCCATGGTCAACCAGCAGACAAGCTATTCCCAGGCCGCCATCCGCTGGGTCTTGAGCAATCCGGATTTCGACACCTGCATCCCGACCATGAGCAGCTATTCCCACGTCGAAGAGTATGTGGCCGCGTCCGGACAGCCCCTGGACCGCGCGGCGCTCCAGACGCTCGCCGTATATCAGCAGGAAGTAGGCGATGTCTATTGCCGGGTAAGCTGCCGGGAATGTCTTTCGGCCTGCCCTCACCAGGTCGCGGTCAACGATGTCCTGCGCTTCGCCATGTACTACGAACATTACGGCATGGAACGACAGGCGGTCGATTATTACGCGGAGCTCGAGGCGAAGCGCAAGCCGCTGAACTGCGCCGGTTGCCCGGCGCCGTGCCAGAGCGCCTGTCCCTACGGCCTGAAGGTCAAATCCAACCTGCTTCGGACGCACGACATTTTATCGGCATAACTGATTCGAACGTGAAGGCGACGCCTCTTTTGGGGCAGCCATTCGGTCAGTCGCGTTATCCTGCCATTCCAAATCAGTACACTCAATAATACACTCAATCAAGTGTAGTACACTCAGTCGCCCGAATATTGCCAGCGAGCCGCTTTCCCTTTGCCGGAGCATGCAACCAATCCTTTTTCCTTAAGACCGAAGAGGATGGCCCGAATCCAGTCGCGTCCGACGCCGGGACATTCCCTCTCGATGTCCACAAGGCGAAATGCGACGGTATGCTTTTTGATGGCCTGGATGACCAATTCCGATTTTTCTCCTCGCGCAGCGGTTACATTTCCAGATCTCTGCTCGAACTCGTCATATGCCTTCTTGATGATAAAGAGAAAATAGCCGATGTATGGCCAAGGATTGTGCTTGCCTTCATGCCAGCCTTGGGAGCTCTGAAGAAGGGTCTCATAATATCTCTCCTTGTTCTCCTCGAGCAAACGTTCCAAGCTGATGTACCGGCCGACTTCAATGCCCATCTGGTAGCAGGTCAGCAACAGCAGAAGTCGGGACACACGCCCGTTTCCGTCGCGGAATGGATGAATGCACAGAAAATCAAGATTCAACGCGGCTAATGTAATAATTGGAGATATCCGGCGATCACGGGACTCATTATTCCAAATGCGCAACATTTCGCGAGTGAATTCTGGCGTCTTCTCGGGAGACACGCTGCGAAAACGCACTCGCTGACGGCCATCCGGAAACTTCTCTATAATATCCACCGACTGGTCCTTATATTTACCGGCGTCCCATATTTCCCCGCGACTCATCTTGTGTAACCGAAGGATCGTCTCTTCAGAAACCTGCAGTCTAGCCGCTTCGGTGTGAATCAGGTTCAGGGCATCCCGGTAACCGCCGACTTCCTGTTCGTTTCGATCACGCAGAGCCGGTCGGCCGAAAATAACAGTTCCCACGCGCGACTGCTCAATCTCAACGCCCTCAATCCGATTTGATGAGATGGCACTCTCCGCGATGGCGTGGTCCCGGAGGACTCTCAGTCTTTGCGGGGCCTGGCGGGTGAACAACTCCTGTTTGCCCTTAGCCTCTCCGATATCGGACAAATACCACGTCACGGACATGGGGATGTTCTCGCCGATTTCTCCCGACTCAATCTGCCTTAACGTCATCATTCGTTCCGCTCCCCGTATTTCATCTGTCTCTCCCGCACTACCATCGGCTGGGTCATGGCGTCAACTTCTTGCCAGTCGCGCGACTTTGGTAACCTCGTTCCAAGAAAAGCGTGCCGGATAATAGATCGGTTCTTAAAAGATGGCCTCCCTGACGCCGTCATTGCTAGTGCACACCGTTTCCACACGCATCGGCTCGTAAAAAGCAAACCGTTCACAATACAACCTTCGTGTAATCGATCATCGGCAGCCAGCATTGTTAGTCAGCTTTCCAGTTGCTTATCGTCAAATAGCCCATCTCAACTTGACAAATCCTCCTTTCGAATGTATATTCTTAACGAATCACGATGGGAGGCCATCCAAAGGGTTCCGTCCCTAGGTAATGCCTCCTCTTTCATCTCACCAATTCCAACTTGCTCTTCAAGTCATTGAGAAAAACTATATCTGGGATAAATTTTTTCAATAATGAGGAGTATTTATTCCGATTGGGAACCATGAGCTTAAGTAGCTTGTCTTTGCTTCTTAAATAGTCGATCAGACAGTGGAAGTCACCATCACCTGTAACGATTAAAGCTTTTTCGTATTGAGGAAATTCGATCATTGCATGGAGGACTAATTCGGAATCGATGTTGCCTTTGACTCTTCCATCGGGCAATTGTAAGGTGGGCTTGAATATCAGAATGAATCCATACTTTTGAAGAGAAGTGTAGAGGGTTTGGTTGGTCGCGACGAATCCCAAAAAGAGAAAAGCCTTACGAATTGCATAATGTTCTTCCAGATAAACCCGGAATCTGTGGAAATCCAGATTCCAACCCATTTCTTTGATCGAAAGGTTCAAATTCTGGCTATCAATGAAGGCACAATTGTTCCCTATTTTTTTCACCAAATACCCCCAGTCTTCATTGGGTCAATTATAAAGCAAAATAGGGGTGGACGAAACTACTATTTGAAAGGAAAAGAATATCAACCCATTCGACTCCCCGGGCTGAAGCCCGGGGTATGCGCAGGGTTAATACTGAGCGGCGCTTTTCACCCCGATTTAAAAATCGGGGTTTGGCGCCGTCGAACGTATCAACTGGAGAAAAAAAGTTGGCTCCCCGGGCAGGACTCGAACCTACAACCTATTGGTTACAAGCGCCCCGGAATTTCTTCCGGGCTCGGACTATCTCATCACCCGTCCCTAATGTAGGGCTGAGGGTGTCGGGCGCTTCCCCCGTCCCGTACGAGGAATACCCGTAGAGGGGACGGAGTACGAGCTCGCGCTCTAGTCTCTGCACCTTCCCCGCCGATCGGACCGATCAGCGAAGGCTTGGCTCAGGGTTGCCGTTCTCCGCATCCTGCGGGGGGCAGGTTTCCCTGAATTCACCCGATTCTTCGACCACGATCTCTCGTGGAAGCTGCAAACCTTACAGCCAACCGCTCTACCTATTGAGCTACCGGGGAGCGATCCTGATTAAATTACCATAATCCGACCTGGATTTCAATCTTCAGTCAACCTTGCTTGGCTACCCGTTTTGACAAAACGGCGCCTCTATGCTATTTGTGTCCTTCCCTCAAGGAAAGGATCGACCATGACCACGCCGCTTGAACACTGGGTCGACGAGCAGGCCCGACTGTTCCAACCGAAAGAGGTCTACTGGTGCGACGGATCGGAAGGCGAGGCTCACCGTCTCATCGACAAAGGGATACGCGAAGAGAAGATCGGCGCCAACCCCATCTTCCGCGAACTGAATCACCGAAACTGGCCCAAATCCTATCTCCACCGCAGCCACCCCACCGACGTCGCCCGGACCGAGCATCTGACCTTCGTCTGCCATCCAGAAAGGGAGCAATCCGGCCCGAACAACAATTGGATGGACCCGGCCGAGGCCAAGACTCGGCTGACCGCGCTGTCCCGGGGGGCCATGCGCGGCCGGACGATGTACGTCCTTCCCTACATGATGGGCCATCCCGATTCCCCCTACGCCCGGCCCTGCATTCAGATCACGGACGTGTCCTACGTCGCCGTCAGCATGCGGATCATGACCAGGATGGGCCGGCACACGATCAAGAAGATCGGCAATTCCGAGAACTTCGTCAAGGGTATCCATTCGGTCGGCGATTTCGACCCGGAGCGGCGGTTCATCATGCATTTTCCGCAGGACAGCCTCGTCTGGAGCATCGGCTCCGGTTACGGCGGCAACGCCTTACTCGGGAAAAAATGCTTTTCCCTCCGCATCGCTTCCTATCTCGGCCTGCGCCAGATGTGGCTCGCCGAACACATGGTCATCATCGGCATCGAGGACATCAAAGGGAATGTGACCTACGTCACGGCGGCGATGCCGTCGGCCTGCGGCAAGACGAACCTGGCCATGATGGAGTCCGCCCTGCCCGAATACAAGGTCTATACAGTCGGCGACGACATCGCCTGGATGAATATCGGACCGGACGGCCGGCTCTGGGCCATCAACCCGGAGGCGGGCTTCTTCGGCGTCGCCCCAGGCACGTCGATGAAGACCAATCCGAACATGATCCGGACGCTGAAGGCCTCGAACTTCTATCCGACCCTTTTCACCAACGTCGG